>WNGG01000104.1_pt1 | contig 84442 bp, 74 predicted proteins | sample 5400661 | NCBI WGS metagenome assembly WNGG01 (sample SAMN13153372, study PRJNA577476) | soil metagenome | isolation source: 100 cm soil or saprolite under Garry oak tree replicate 1 | place: USA:California | collected 2016-06-15
TGCGCGCTCACTGCCTGTTCCGGAAAACGCATGACACCCGGCGCCTGCAAGATGGCGCCAATAGTGATCTCGCCCGGCGCGTCCAATTCCTGTTGCAATGCGCGCATTGCTTCGTGGTAGGAGCGGGCCAGCCCGGTATCGAGAGCGAGTTTGCGCGCACCGTTTTGACCGTCGTGAAAAGTGACGACAACATTTGTCCGCCCGCGCGAAATATTTTCATTAATCGCCTGGCGAATGCGCGGCTCGAGCTCGATCAGATCGCGCGGCAGATTGACCACGATATCACTCTGTTTCCGGTTCACGGAATTGAGTTCGACGCTGAACTTGGTGCCGTTGTGATCGACCTCCCCGCGGCCGTATCCGGTCATGCTTCTCATTCGACAGAAGAAGATGAACGCTCAACGTCCAACGCTCAACGTCCAACTTTCAATGAACAAGATTTTGTGCCCGTTGAAAAGCGGCGTGCCATCCGTTATGCACGCTTGTGAAGCACTGGGAGCAGGAGCTGGTCGCGACCGTAATCTTTGGGATCACTTACGTCCTGATCAGTGGCCGGCAGCTCAAAATCCTGCCGTTAAACCGGCCCGCGGCGGCTTTGCTGGGCGCGGTGTTGATGATTTCTACCGGCGTGATGACGCCCGAGCGCGCGTATCGCGCGGTCAACTACGACACCATCGTGCTGTTGCTCGCGATGATGATCATCTCCGCCTATCTTTACCTCGCGCATTTTTTCGAATGGGCCGCCGACGCGGTGTTGGAATTCTCGCGCACGCCGCAGCGGCTGCTCCTTTACCTCACGCTAACGTCGGGAATTCTCTCGGCGCTGCTGGTCAATGACACCATTTGCTTGATGCTGACCCCGCTTGTCATCGCGGTGATCAGGCGCGGGAGATTGCCGATGCTGCCGTATCTCATCGCGCTCGCGACCAGCGCTAACATCGGCAGCGTGGCCACGCTTGTGGGCAATCCGCAAAACATGATCATCGGGCATTTTTCTCACATTCCGTTTGCGCAATTCTCGCGAACACTGACGCCAGCGGCGATCATAGGACTCGCGTTTTTTGCCGCGCTCTTTGTCGTTGTCGACGGACTGAGCGATACCGGCTTGCCCGATGCGATTTATCGGCGCCTGCAACCGATCTTCGGATCAAGCGCGACCGCGCAGGCGTGGAACCTCACCTGGTTCTCTGCGATTGGTTCGAATATTTTCTCTAATGTCCCGTTTGTTCTTGTCGCGGGAAAATGGATTGCGCGTTTTGCCGAGCCCGAGTTGATGTGGAAAGTGCTCGCGCTGGCCACGACATTTGCCGGCAATCTCACCATCATTGGTTCGGTCGCGAACATGATCGTGGTCGAATCGGCGCGCGAACATTTCGAAGTCGGTTTCTGGGACTACGCGCGCTTGGCATACCGATCACCATTCTCACAACCGCCGCCGGCGTGATGGTGTTACTCGTGTTGCGTTGAGAAGATCGACAATCGCGCGGCGATGCGGCGAGGGCAGTGGAATCGAAGCGAGCTGAACGGTTGAGAACCAGCGTTGTGCTTTCGTCCGCAGGCGAGGCGGCGGCTGCGCAAAAATTTTCAAGGTGATGCGGTGGTTCGTGAAAGGAAAAATCGACAGGTGAAGCGGCGGGCAGCTGTTTGTCGATCTTGCCCTTGGGAGAATCCACATGCCGCGCCAGCGTCCGCTCGATTGCTCGAGCAGAATTCGATTGCGATGGAAGACGAAAGCGTGCCCTTCGGTGAGCTCTTTCGGCGGCGGCCGACGTTTTTTGATGGGGAGAGCTTCCGGATTCCGCGCGCAGCAAAATTTGTTTACCGGACAAATTCCACACTTCGGCGCGCGCGATGTGCAGACAAGCGCGCCGAGATCCATAAGCGCGGAATTATGCGACGCGGACCCGTGCGCGGGGAGAAGATCGGCGGCGCAACACCAAATTTTTTCTCGGCCTCTGGTTGCATCGATGGGATCGCGCACGTCGAACAAACGGGCAATGACGCGCGCGATATTTGCTTCGACCAGTGGAACTGATTGATCGAACGCGAATGTGGCGACGGCATTTGCGGTGTAGCGGCCGATGCCCGGCAGCGCGCGAAGATTGTCGATCTTGCCCGGCAGCGCGCCGCCATGTTTACGGATCACGATTTTTGCGAGAGCGTGCAGATTGCGCGCTCGGGTGTAGTAACCCAGCCCCTGCCAGCCGTGGAGGACGCTCGATTCCGGCGCGAGGGCGAGGGAGCAGAAATCGGGGAAGCGGCGCAGCCACTCATTATAATAAGGGAGGACAGTGGTGACCTGGGTTTGCTGAAGCATGAACTCGGAAACGAGGATCGCGTAGGGATTGCGGGTGCGGCGCCAGGGAAGGTCGCGCCCGTTCGCGCGGTACCAGCGCATGAGAGAACGACGGAAGCTGCGGACGTCTTGTGGCGAGGTCAAGCTGAAGCAAACGTTCAACGTTCAACGCTCAACGTCCAACGCCGAATGCAGAAGATCATTGAACGTTGAACGTTGAACGTTGAACGTTTTATTCGATGAACTCGTACACACAGCCGTTGACATCAGAACAGGCGATGAAGCTTCGCGCATTGCTCGATGAGCTGGGTTTCGAATTTTCGCCGAAGCAGTACACGATTTTTTTCGCGCAGAAAAATAAGCTGAGCGTCGCGGTTTACGAGAAGGGTCCGAAAGTTCTCGTGCAAGGCAAGGGGGTGGAAGAGTTCGTGCAGTTTGAGCTGGAACCGAAAATTTTTGGCGAAGCCAAACTTGGCTACGAGGAAGTGCATTTACCGAAGATGTTCGAGCCGCACTTCGGCGTGGATGAAAGCGGGAAGGGAGATTTCTTTGGACCGCTCGTGATCGCGGGCGTGTATGTCGATCGTGGGATTGCGCGCAAGTTTCTGGACGCGGGCGTGCAAGACAGCAAACGGATCGGCTCGGATGCGCGCATTCGTGCCCTTGGCCAGATCATTCGCAAAACTGCCGGCGGTTTGACCGAGACGGTGCTAATCGGGCCCACAAAATATAACGAGCTTTATGAGAAGTTCGGTAATCTGAACAGTTTGCTCGGGTGGGGACACGCGCGGGTCATCGAAAATCTGCTGGCAAAAAAGCCGAATTGCCCGCGCGCGTTGTCGGACCAATTTGCCGATGCGCGTGTGATTGAGCGATCACTTTTGCGACACGGCCGCAAGGTCGAGATCGAACAACGGACCAAGGCGGAGTCGGATATTGCCGTGGCAGCGGCGTCAATTCTTGCGCGCGAGGGATTTATCAATTGGCTGGATCGTCATGGAAAAACCTTCGGTTTGCGTTTGCAACGCGGGGCGTCGGCCAGTGTGAAGGAGACCGGGAGAAAGCTCGTGGAAATGAAGGGGCCGCAGATACTGCGCGAGGTGGCAAAGGTGCACTTCCGGACGGCGCACGAGATCGCGCCGAGTGACTATGCCGCGCCGCCTCCCGGAAAAGATTGGCAGAAGTGAGGGCGGGCGGCCACTTGCCCTGGTTTCGGCGAGGTTCCTGCTCCACGCTCGCTTTGCAATTGTGGAAGCCCGGCTTCTTATTCTTAACGCAGATCCCGTCTTCCAAGATCAATCGCTCGCGATTTTCGAGCTGATAGACGAGGTCGAAACGCACATTGCACGGACGCTTTCCGAAGCGGTATCGATTCTTCTGGGTGAGAATTTTGATGCTTTCGTCGTGGAAGGCGAATCCGCGCTCGCCGTGGAACAGGCAACGAATTCCCCTCGCTCGTGCCTGGTGCCGGAGGTGGGCAAAGCGGAAGGAGCGGCCGCGGGCCAGCAGAACATCGCGCTCATTGTGAGCAGGCAGAGCGAGCGCCGACAGACGCGCGTGCTGAAGAGTTTCGTGGGTTCGCTCGAGAAACGCTCCGGAACGCTGGCCGAGGGATCGATCCCTGCCATTCGCTCATTGGCAATTTGAATCAATTTTCGGCAGCGGAAATTCTGCAGACGAGCTGTTGAGCCAGCGGAGCGGACGTTTCACATTCAAGTCCGGCGGGGCAACAGTGTTTTATCTGCAGCACGGGTCGATACGTCATGCCCTCCTTGGTTCATAGGAAGGCGAAGCGGCGCTGGCGAAGATTTTTCGATGGCGACAAGGCCGTTTTTACTTCGAGGAAGGGATCATCAGCCGGCTGCAAACAGTCGATCGTCCCTGGGCACATCTGTTGATCGACGAGACGCTCGAACTGGTCAGTTTGCAATCATAATCATGAGAGATAAAGGGCTCGAAAACAAGCTTCGTCTCCTCACCTTGCAGCTGGATAACCGGAAGAAGCTGCATGACTTCATCACTTACGGGCTCGATAACGCGAAGCCAATCATCTCGGTCGAGCAGGAGCGCCAGTTTCCCGAAATTCGCGCCCATCTCTTGCAGGAAACGGAACATGTTTTCGGGAAGCTAAACATTCTGGGCGAGCTCTCTGGCAAATCGATGAATGTATCGCAGCGTGGCGTTTCTATTCGCGGTGTGCGTGAACTGTCGACCGACGAAGTGCGCTGGCTCGAAACCGAATGGAATGCAGTTTTCACCAAGCTGGGCGTCGTGCAGGGCCAGTTGAAAGTCGCAGCGAAAGGAATTGGCCGGGCAAACGGTGTTTGCTTATCATTTGAAACGGCTTTTTCGACGGCCGGCCACGGCCCGCTGATTCATGCGGGCCAGGAGGCTTGCGCCTTCTAACCCAACAGTTTAGCGGCGTAAAATTTTCGTTTTCTTGTTTAATTTTGCCGCCAGTTTGGCGATGAGAGGCGATTCCTCTTGTGATATGGCAAAACTCACCAAGCGCGACATCGTGGTCGCCATCAGTAACCAAACAGGAATGGTTCAACACGAAGTTTTCGACGTGGTCCAGCGGACGCTTGATAAGATTACCGACAGTCTGGCCAATAATGTGGCCGTCGAGCTGCGTAACTTCGGGGTTTTTCAACCGCGGCTTACCAAGCCACGCGTGGGACGAAACCCGAACCAGCCAGGAAGCAGTTTCGTCATTCCACCGCGAGCTACTGTGAAGTTCAGGGCCGGCAAAATCATGCGCCAGCGAGTCGAGAAACTTTCGCGAGAATTAAAGGAAGCTTCCGAACGCCGGCAAAACGCAGCTTCTGGCAACCACAACGGCCAATAGGTCAGCCAGCGCCTAGAACGGGGCCGCCGTCACGATTCGGAAGCTGGTTCGAGTAAGTTTTGAATTGCCCGTTCCAGGCGCTCAAAATTGATCGGCTTGGTCAGATGCTCCGAGAATCCGGCCGCTCGCGCCTTGGTTACATCTTGTTCCATTCCGAAACCGCTAAGCGCGATGCCGCGCAGGCCTTTGCTCGCTCCGAGTTCGCGCATGAGTTCGTAGCCGCTGCGGTCGGGCAGGCCAATGTCGCTAATGAGCAGATCGAAATCTTGTGCGCGCGCCTTTTCCACGGCTTGCGCGGCCGAATGCGCGAGCGTGATCTGATAACCGCGGCGCTCAAGCATCATTTTCATCCCAAGACAGGTATCGTGGTGATCGTCGACCACGAGAACTCGCCGCTGCCCGGACATATCGCGTCGTTGTTTTTCGGCGACGACGGGACGCTCCTTCTCCGCCCCGTCGCTGGTGCTGATCGGAGCCGGAACGGTCTTCAACTTTAGGGCAAAGGTCGAACCTTGATCTTTGCCCGCACTTTCGACGCGAATTTTTCCTCCATGCGCGTCGACCATGGCTTTCGAGATGGCGAGACCAAGACCGAGCCCGCCGAAGCGGCGAGTGATCGAGCTTTGGCCCTGCTCGAAGGCATTAAAAATCTTGTCGATCTTTTCCTGCTCGATCCCGATGCCGGTGTCCGAGATTCGAATTTCAATTTCTTCTGGAGTCGGATTAAGCGTTTCAATCGTGATGCGGCCCTCGGCCGGAGTAAATTTAACGCTGTTCTTAATGAGGTTCCAAAAGACCTGCTGCAAGCGCGCCGGATCTCCCCGGGCGTGCTTGCTTTTGGCGCGAAGGCGAAATTTCACTTCGAGATGCTTACGAGCGATGTCTTCGCGGCAAATTTCGTAGGCCCGCTGGAGGATTTCAGGCACACAAATAATCTCAAAACTTAACTGCAACTTGCCTTTAGCGATCCGCGTCACGTCCAGTAGATCGTCAATCAGCCGCGCTTCCAGCTCGACATTGCGCCGAATGACCTCGAGCGCCTCCCGGGCCGAAGGGGAATCGGGAATGCTCGCTTCCAATTCCCCGACCATGGCAATGACAGGCGAGAGAGGATTGCGCAACTCGTGGGAAAGCAGCGCAAGGAATTGATCTTTGGCCGCATTTGCGTCAATCAGTTCCTGGCGCAGTGTGTTGCGAGCTTTGCAGGCGGAGCAGGCTGATGTTCACAAAATGCGTGACGCCTGTTTTGTCCTTAAACGGTTGCTCGACCAGTTGAAACGGTGTCCCAAAAGAGAGGACTTTCTCGATCGCTTCCGGCGGAGCAATCTTTACATCGTCGTAGGTTGCTTCGGTGATGTCGCGCCCGGGGGACAGATCTCCAAAACGTTGCGCCATCTGCGCAAAAGCCTCGTTGGCCTGAAGAAAACGTCGCGAAACCGGATCGACAAGAGCAATCCCACTCGGCACGTTGGCGAGAATTTTTTCGCTGAAAACAACTTCGCGTTCGATGCGCCGGGTGGCTTCGGTCTCGCGCCGATAGAGCTTGTTCGCGCCCAACGCACCAACAGCTGTGCCGACCAGCAGCCACCCGACAAGGATTTTCATCTTGTTCAACAGATCATGCACAGGTTTATAGGCGACGGCCTTAGGCTGCGCCACTACCGCCACCCAGCCCGTCGATTCCACCGGGCTGAAAGAATAAAGATTGCCGTGCCGCTCGAAATGCCCGGTTTTGTTCTTGCTAATGTCGTTCATCAACGTCCCGGCTTTTCCCAGCTCGATGCTTGAATTAGGTCGAAAATCAGTGCCGAAGAGCGCGGTCCCGTTTTGATCCAGGACCTGGCAAACGGACTCGTCCGCAAATTCAATCGCGGACAAACGCCGCCCCATTCTTTCCATTAACACCGATACTCCAAGATAGCCGACAATGGTTCCATCCGGCGTCCGAACTGCGCCGACGATATCGGTCGCCCTGCGTTTGTCCTGAAAACGAGGATGCACGGCCGAGACAAAGGTCCCGTTCGTTGCTTTGGCCTGTTCCCGCCAACCATCAGAGCCAAAATCCTTACCGATCATCTCCGGACTGGAGGGTAGCGAAGCGATCAGAGTCCCGTCGGGCGCCGTAATAAACATCCCATCAATGCGCGGATGCGAATAAAATGTCGATCCAAGCCACAATTGAGCGGCGAATTGTGCGTTCGGACCGGTCAGAAGTTTCGCGACATCCGGCAGAGTCTGATAATATTCAATGATACCGCCCGTGCGGCTCAGGTCGTCGCCCACCAGATGGGCGATCAATTGAATGAAGGTCTGCCGATCGCGCAGGATTTTCGATTCCAGCGTATTCGTCAGGATCGTGTAGGAAACGACGAGAGTTAAAATCGACGGCACCCATCCCGCCAAAAGGATGGGAAAAACAATGTTAAAACGTTGGAAACGATCCCGTTTCTGCTTCTTAAATCTATCTCGCAATTGCATCGGCTTGCCCGCAAAAATTCCTCTATCACCAATTAACCCGCCCGCCCCCTCAGGCAAGATGAATGTCCGGGCTGTGCTCGCCTGCTCCATTCGCCAAAGCGCGAAAATTTGATTCGCCGTTTCCGCATGAAGCCTCCAACGATCAGGACTTTTGCTTTGGCTCGCCGTTTGGGAAAGGTCGTCCTTAAGTCAAGCAGAGCGCTGAAGAGCGTTTGCTTTTAAGATCTTTTCTACGCTACCCTGTCTTCTCTGTCAGCTCCCTTTTCCAGAGGCAAAAGCGGCATTTTTGATTTGACGCACGCGCCGGAAACGGCATCATGTCGCCCTTGCTGCCTCAACCAACGGGCAGCTCCTGAAAGCTACATGCAAGGAAGCGCTTACATTGTCTGGACGATCTGCTACCTGAGCGTGCTCATTGGTCTTTCGGCCTACGGCATCCATCGCTATTTCATTATCTACTTGTTTCTCAAAAACAGGAACCGCCAATCCATCCCGGCCCGGCGATTTGAACAATTGCCGAAGGTGACGATGCAATTGCCGATCTTTAACGAAGTTTACGTGGTCGAGCGTTTGCTTCGCTCCGTCAGCGAATTGGACTACCCGCGACAACTTCTCCAGATTCAGGTGCTGGATGATTCGACCGATGATACTCGGGAACTGACTTCTTCCTGCGCGGACGAACTGCGCCGGCGCGGTTTCAATGTCCAACTCATCCATCGCGTTGATCGCACTGGCTTCAAAGCGGGTGCTCTCGCCGCAGGACTCGAGTCTGCCGAAGGCGATTTTGTCTGTATTCTCGACGCCGATTTTGTCCCGCAGCCCGACTTGCTCAGGCGCACCATTGATTTTTTCACCGATCCGAAAGTCGGAATGATTCAGACGCGGTGGGGACATTTGAACCGCAGCTATTCATTGCTCACGCGCGCGCAGGCGATGTTTCTGGATGGACATCTGCTTCTGGAACAAACCGCGCGCAGCCGAAGCGGACGTTTTTTTAATTTTAACGGGACGGCCGGTCTCTGGCGCCGTTCTTGCATCGAGGAAGCGGGCGGCTGGCAGCACGACACGCTTACCGAAGATCTCGATCTTAGTTATCGCGCGCAGCTCGTGGGCTGGAAATTTATTTTCCTCCCCGATGTGGTGACTCCGGCGGAACTGCCGGTGGACATGAACGGCTTCAAATCTCAGCAACATCGCTGGACCAAAGGATCCGTCCAAACATGCAAGAAACTTCTGCCCACCATCTGGCGCAGCAAACTACCGTTTCCGATTAAGCTCGAAGCCACGGGTCACTTGATGTCGAATTTCGCTTACTTGCTTCTTGCTTGCTTATGCGTGCTCCTGCATCCCTCCGTCGGTGGGCCGCAGGCCGGATGGCTGCGGACTCTTTTGATCGACATCCCCATTTTTCTCGCGGCGTCGGTATCGGTGGCGGTATTTTACATTTGCGCACAACGCGAGCTGCATCCGCGCACGTGGATGAAAGAAATTCTTTTTCTCCCTTGCTTGCTCGCCCTCGGGATCGGCCTCTCACTCAACAACGCGCGGGCCGTCTTGGAAGCTCTCTTTAATCACAAATCCGATTTTACCCGAACGCCGAAGTACGGTATCGAGCGCAAATCGCAGCCCTGGCGGGCCTGCAAATACCGGCCGCTTAAATCAGCTCTGCCGCTCGCGGAATTGGCCTTCGCGATCTATTTCAGCTACTTCGTTTGGTTCGCAATCGTGCACCACCAGTTCATTTCGGTACCATTCTTGCTCATGTTTCAGAGTGGGTTTCTCTATGTCTCGCTTTCCTCGCTGGCTCCGTGGCCGAAATTCGGTGTCGGCGGCTCACGTGCGACAGCCGCAGTTCCCGCGTGACAAACGAATAATCTTGAGTAAGAAGTCGGGCATGTTTCGCCCCCTCGTCGTCGCTTCCGCCTTCGTTTCAATCGCGTATCCGTTTGGTGCGCGCGCCGAACTGTCGCTTCCCAGTCGTGTCATAATTAGTGTACGCGACCAGAAGCTGATGCTCTTGGAAAACGGCGCCAGGGTCGCCACATATCCTGTTTCCACCTCAAAGTTCGGGCTCGGCGATGGTTGGGGCAGAATGACAACTCCGCTTGGGTTCCTGCAAGTCGCGCAAAAAATCGGTGACCACGCGCCGACGGGTGCGGTTTTTCATAATCGTCGTTTCACCGGAGAAATTCTCCTTCCAAACGCGCCTGGTCGCGATCCCATCATCACGCGCATCATCTGGCTGCGTGGTCTTGAGGCTTCGAATGTGCATGCCTTTAACCGGTGCATTTACATTCATGGCACGCCGCAGGAAAAAACAATCGGGCGACCGGCAAGCTACGGTTGCATTCGGATGAAATCGAGCGATGTGACTGCTCTTTATAGTCAGCTGCCACTCGGCGCACTTATCCAAATCGTTCCTGACCGATTGCCGAAAGTTGCCGCAGCGCCGGCGCGTCCCGCATTCCAGCCCGGCCAACCGACGACCGAGACAGTGATTTCGTCCACTGGCGCCGAGAAATCGGCGACGACGCCCGGACGCAAAAGTGCCCCGGTGCCGCTAGTGGTTTCGAGTGGGCGAGGCGCCTAAGCAGGCGCAAAATCGCGAATCCTGGTCAAGATCGACCCGCTTCGCGCCAAGAGGCAGCCGATTGAATCGATCAGCTGGGTCGCCCAGCTCCTTCTCTTTGTCACCTTGTGCTGATAGACTCGTTCCCATTGAGGGAGCTGACCGCCGCGGCGGGTTCGGCGAGATCTTGACAACTTTGCCGCGCGCCGCGAGCCTCCAGCCCCGGCAAACATTTTTCTCTTAACGAATGGCTAATACAAAGTCCGCAATCAAGCGTGGCCGGCAATCGATGGCGCGTTCGCTTCGCAACCGGAGTGTACGAACGCGGCTGCGTTCGCTCCAAAAGCAAGTGCGCGTTGCGGGCCAACCGCCTGCGGAAGAACTTCGTGCACTCATTTCGGCAATCGATAAAGCGGCCAAGCGCGGAATCATTCACCGCAACGCCGCGAATCGCCGGAAAGCGCGCCTGCAAAAAATGGCCGCCGCGCCCGCGGCGCAAAAGTAAGTGTCTCGCGTCAGCAGCGGACTCTGTGCGCCTTGCGCGCCGCGAGTAAGATCGACAACTAAAAGAGCGACAATTACGCCGCGGGTTAGTTTAGCCAAATGGTCTTTGCATATCGCGCAGGACGGATAAATTTCTGCGATGATTCCCGCACTTCTTGTTTTTTCCGTCGTCGCCTATCGCATTACGACGGGGCTCCTGATTGATTCCGGCGCGACCTGGCTTTCCAACTTCGCCCCCTTCGCCGCGCTCGCGCTCTGCAGCGCTGCTTATTTTCCAGCGAAATACAAGTTCAGCGTGCCATTGATCGCGCTTTTTATCTCGGACGCAGCGCTCAACTTTCATTACGGCGCGGCCATTGTCGATCCGCTGATTCTTTGTCGCTATCTTGCCCTTGCTCTGGTCGGTTTCATCGGCTTTTTGTTGCGCAATCGCGTTTCGCCTAAAACGCTTCTGCCGGCTTCGGTTGTTGGATCGACAATTTTTTACGCGATCACCAACACGTTCGCCTGGCTCACCGATCCCGGTTATGCGAAGAATTTTGCGGGCCTGATTCAAGCGCTCACTGTTGGGTTGCCCCAGTTCAGCTCGACACCGAGTTGGATGTTTTTCCGCAACTCGCTCCTCAGCGATCTTTTGTTCACCCTGCTTTTCATCGCCTGCATGAGCTTTGGCCGAAACTCTGCTCGCTCGCGTGCAGAAGCGGCCTTGCCTCGCGTCGCGTAAATTTCGATGCAGCGGCCCGAGCCACGCGACGAGGTCGAGATGCTCGCGCTGATGCTGCTGATCCGCCGTTTCGAAGAACGCGCGAGCCAGCAATATCAAGCGCAGAAGATCGGCGGCTTCTGCCATCTGTACATTGGGCAGGAGGCGGTTGTCGTGGGCGCAATCGCGGCCGTGCGCGAAGACGATTATGTCATCACCGCGTATCGCGATCACGCGCATGCCCTTGCGCGCGGCACCAGCGCGGATGCGTGCATGGCGGAGCTATTCGGCAAGGAAACCGGTTGCTCGCGCGGCTTGGGCGGTTCGATGCATTTTTTCGATCGGAGCCGCCACATGTACGGTGGGCACGCCATTGTTGGCGCGCACGTTCCGCTGGCGGCGGGAATGGCGTTTGCCTCCAAGTACCGCACCGAAGACCGCGTGACTCTTTGCTTTTTTGGCGACGGCGCGATCAATCAGGGCTCATTTCACGAAGCGCTCAATCTGATCGCGCTTTTTAAACTGCCGGTCGTTCTCATCTGCGAAAACAATCTCTTCGCGATGGGCACTTCGGTGAAAAGATCGACATCGTTGAAACAAATCGTTGATCGCGCCGAGGGTTACGACATTCCGGGCGAAATTGTCGATGGGATGAACTTTCGCGAAGTGCGCGACAAACTCGCCGAGATCGTGTGTTCCATTCGCAAAGATCCGCATCCGGCGTTCGTCGAGATTCGCACTTATCGTTATCGCGGCCATTCCATGTCCGATCCGGCAAGTTATCGGACGAAAGATGAGCTGGAAAAATATCGGCTCGACGATCCGATCACGCGTTTGCGCGCGCAGCTCACCCGCGAGGGCAAACTTACAAACGAAAAGTTCGATCAGATCGATAAGCATGCGAAAGAAACAGTGCTCGCGGCCGTGAAGTTTGCCGAGAAAAGTCCGGAGCTGCCGCTCGAGAGGCTTTACGATTACACCTACGTGAATTCTATAGTGGCAGGCGCGTCGCCTGCAAAACCTAAAGAATCCGCGGCCGATACGGCCGCCACTACACGATGAGAGAAATTACTTATCGTCAGGCGCTCAACGAAGCGCTCGCCGAAGAATTGGAGCGCGATCCCAACGTGTTTCTGATGGGCGAAGAAGTCGCCGAATACAACGGCGCTTACAAAGTCAGTCAGGGTTTGCTCGATCGCTTTGGCCCGAAACGCATCATCGATACGCCGATCAGTGAAAACGGTTTTGCCGGGCTTGGAGTGGGCGCAGCCATGGTTGGCTTGCGGCCGATTATCGAGTTCATGACGTTCAGTTTCTCGCTCGTCGCTTTCGACCAGGTCGTAAACAACGCGCCGAACATGTTCACGATGTCTGGTGGGCAATTTAATATTCCAATCACCTTTCGCGGACCAAACGGCCCGGCTCATCAACTCGGCGCGACCCATTCGCACGCGACGGAACCGCTTTACGCAAACGCGCCCGGATTAAAAGTTTGCACGCCGGCAACGCCGCGCGATGCGAAAGGTTTGCTCAAAACCGCCGTGCGGGACGACAATCCGGTGCTCGTACTCGAGGCGGAGCTTCTTTACAGCTCGAAAGGAATGGTCGAATCGCCGGATGAAGAGCTGCTCATTCCGCTGGGCGAAGCGGAAGTGAAACGCGAAGGCAGCGATGTCTCGATTATCTGTTACGCGCAAACGGTCCCGCTCGCGCTCGCCGTGGCCGCGCAACTGGAAGACGAAGATATTTCCGCGGAAATTGTCGATCTTCGCTCCATCAAACCGCTCGACGAGAAAGCTATCTTCGGTTCGGTCGCGAAAACGCACCGCGTCGTGATTGTCGAACAAGACCGGCCGTTCTGCGGCGTGGGCGCGGAAGTTTGCTACCGCATCCAGAAAAATATTTTCGATGAGCTCGATGCACCCGTCATGCGCGTTTCTCAAGAGGACGTGCCGATGCCTTACAACGAACGCCTCGAGAAAGCGGTGCTGCCCAACGCCGGCAAATTAATCGCTACAGTGAAAAAGGTCTGTTACGCCTGATCGACGTTACAAAAGTTACATGCGTTACAAGGTTAAAAAGACAGTCCATTGTAACCTTGAACCCGTTTAACATTTTAACTTTTGCGCCATGCCTGAAATCCAAATGCCGAAGCTCAGCGACACAATGACGGAAGGAACGCTCGTCTCGTGGAAGAAAAAAACGGGCGATAAAGTCTCGGCCGGTGACGTCATCGCGGAAATCGAGACGGACAAGGCGACGATGGAATGGGAATCGCCGGAAGATGGGACGCTCACCGAAATTTATGTCGAAGAGGGCGGCAAGGTAAATGTTGGCGACAAGATCGCGTTCATCGGCGGAGAAGGTGAAGAAGGGCCAGCTGAAGAAAAGAAAGAAGAAAAGAAAGAAGAAAAAAAGGAAGGAAAAGAAGAAGAAGCACCCGCGGAGGCGAAGGCCGAAAAGAAAGAAGAAAAAAAACCAGCGCCGAAAGCAGAACAGGAAAAGCAAAAGGAATCAGAAAAACCTGCGCCAGCGAAAGCAGCTGTGCCTGGAGCAAAGGCCGACCAGGACGAAGAAGCGCGGGTAAAAGCTTCGCCGGTCGCGCGACGAATTGCGGCCGAGCTCGGTGTCGACCTTGGTAATGTTAAGGGAACAGGCCCGGACGGTCGCGTTACGGAAACAGACGTGCGTGCGTCAGCGAAATCAAAAACCGCCGCGGCGCAAAAGGCTGCTCCATCGATGAAAACTGACGGAGGCACGCGCATCAACCTCTCGGGCATGCGCAAAATCATCGCGCAACGCCTCGCCGAAAGCCTAGGTCCAGTTCCGCATTTTTATCTCAACATCGACATCGATGCCGGGCCGCTCATGGCCGCGCGTGCCGAATTGAAGTCCGCTGGCGAAGGCGCTGATGCGTCGAAAATCACGGTTAACGATTTTGTTTTGAAAGCGGCCGTGCAAGCGGCGATCAAAGTTCCCAAAGTGAATGCGTCGTTTGATGGCGACGCAATTGTCCAGTACGCAGATGTCGATCTCGCCATCGCGGTCGCGATTGAAGATGGGTTGGTCGCGCCGGTCATTCGCGCGGCGCAAACCAAATCGCTGCGTGAAATCAGCGAGCTCGTGAAAGATCTCGCCAATCGCGCGCGCAACAAACGGATGAAGCCGGAGGAATTTCAAGGCGGCACGTTCACTGTCTCGAATCTTGGCGGTATGGGCATCGACAGTTTTTCCGCTGTCATCAATCCGCCGCAAGGCTTCATCCTCGCCGTCGGCAAAGTCACGAAAGTTCCGGTGGTTGATGATGCCGACCAAATCGTCGCCGGTTATCGCATGTCGATCACGATGAGCTGCGACCATCGCGTCATCGACGGCGCGCTCGGGGCGGAGTACCTCAAAGAACTCCGCCATCTTTTGGAAAACCCCGCGTTGTTGTTGGTCTAAGGCGGGCGGCGCCCTGGTCACATCACAGCTGGACCGTTGCGGTTTCCCACGTCATGAAGTCATCCAAAGTTTGCCGTGTTCTTCGCACTGCTAACGCCAAGACCGCAGCGTCATCAAGAAAGCCAAGCGCTGGAATCGCATCAGGAATCAGGTCGAGCGGATTTACGACATAGATAATGGCGGCAACAATCACCACGAACGCGCTCTCCGTCACATCGCGATACTCGCCTCGATAATAAGCACGGATTAAACGCAGCATTGTCTGAAAGTACGGCCATGTCTCTTTGAATGGATCTCTTGGCAACGACGCGGCCTGCTTCGCCGCTTCCTGGAAAAGTGCTCGTAAGCGCTGCGGCTCCTCGAGATAGAACGTTGCGCTCTTCACCGTTTCCGCAAATTCCGCTTCGAGGCGCTCTTTCAGGGCAGCACTACGATCCATCTCTTTCTTTGCCGCGGACTTCCTTTTATGAGATCGCGTTTTCGGGGTGGCTCTTTTCATCGCGTCGTTTATGAAAGCACCGCGACCTGTCCAGGAAAAGAGGATTCGCTCGCCTGCGAGAACGACAAGTGATCCTACCTTTTTGTTGCTAGAATTAGTGGCGATGGGCCGGGCGCTCCGAGCTTCCGAACTTTTTTGAAATCGGCTTCTTCAAGCCAGTTTTTGATTTCGTTGAAACTGAACGTGTCGCCTTTTTCGGTGTTTACGAGCATTTGCACGGCGAACATGAGCGAGGGCAGCGGCTCAGTGCGCTCGTCGTTCACGAGCCACTCGGCGATTACGATCGTTCCGCCGGATTTGAGTGCGCGGAAAGTTTTCTTGAGCAGCTGACGGCTGCGCTCTTCGCCTTCGCTGTGCAGAATGTGCCCGAGCGTTGCGATGTTGTAACCGGTACCAAAATTCGCTTCTAGCAGATCACCTTCAATGAATTGGAAGCGATCGCCGACGCCAAATTTTTGCGTGATGCGCTTGGTCGTCGGAATCATTCCGGCCCAATCGACTGCGGTGACTTGGACGCGTGGAGATTTTTGCGCGAGCACAATTCCCCAGATTCCAGAACCGGCGGCAAGATCGAGCACACGCACCAGCTCCTTCGCCTTCGCGACTTTCAATTCATTAGCGAGCGCCTGGATGCTTGGGTAACTCATCGGAATGATGTTCTCGACCAATCCGGAGAAAAATTCCGTGCCTTCGCGTTCTTCATTAACGGCCACGGCGGGTTGGCCCGTGCGGACTACATCGCCCAATTGCAACCATTTCGACACGAGCTGCGTTACATTCAGGCTGAAGAAACCAGCGAGCGTACCCGGCTTGTTACTCAAGAGAAACGCTTCGCTCTCTGGTGTGAGCGAATATTTTTGATGTCGATCTTTCTTTAAAAGGTCGAGGCCGACGAGCGCGTTCATGATCGCGCGCAGGCCGCGCGGAGATGCGCCAGTTTCCTTGCTCAGTTGCTCGACGGTCTTCGCTCCGCTCGCCAGCGAGTCAAAGACTTTATTGCTGACGGCTGCACCGATGACGAGTGGCGGGGCGTAGGCGAAACCAAATTGCATCAGACGTTCGGGAGTGACTTGATTTTTCACGGAAGTTTTCATGGAAGATCGACAATCACGCAGAGGGTTTTCGCTGGCAAATCGGAATCGACTTTTGCAAAGAGCGGATGAATCTTCACTGGTGAGCGAATCGCCTGGAGAAAAACCTCTGCGCACGACCTCGTTCGTGATCCACGCGACCCGGGGCTTGATTCGCGATCCAAACACGCGGCGCAAGACGATGTTCGTCGTGGTGTTGGTTGCGCTTGCGCTTTTGTTTTCCGGATCAACATTTTTGCAATCCGCGCTCAATCCGCGCGACCATCCGGTCTGGTTTGTTTTGTTCTGGCTCATTTGCGCCTGGCTGGCGTTGACTGTGATGTTGCTCGCGATCTTCGACATGCTGGTGGTGCGAGCGGCCGCACGAAAGGCGGAACGAATTTTGCGATCCCAGCTTTCGCAAACTAAAACTCCGGACCCGCCAAGATCGACAACCCAGAAACAATCGGGGCTCGCGAAAAATTTCGGAGTCGACGAATAATCTTAGCGTGAGCAAGGAACCGGCGACCGCGGCAAGTATTGCGCGCAATGGTTGGAAGACGCGCGAGCAAATGGAAGCGACTGAGCGCGCCACCCTGGCGGCGTTTGCCCAGAAATCGGGCGATTCGCGCGGCCGAGAATATCTCGAAGCGAGTCATGCTTATCGGACCGAGTTTCAGCGCGATCGCGCGCGCATCATTCACTCGCGCGCATTTCGCCGGCTCGAATACAAGACGCAGGTTTTTCTGAATGGCACGGGCGATCATTTGCGCACGCGGCTGACCCATTCGATTGAAGTGGCGTCGATCAGTCGCACGATCGCGCGGGCGTTATCGTTGAATGAAGATCTGGCGGAAGCAATCGCGCTCGCGCACGATCTCGGGCACACGCCGTTCGGCCATTCCGGGGAAGAGATGCTGGCGGAATGCATGCGCGAACACGGCGGTTTCGAGCATAATCGACAAAGCTTGCGCATGGTCGAGTTGCTCGAAGCCGCGTATCCGGATTTTCCCGGGCTCAATTTGACATTCGAAGTGCGTGAGGGTTTGCAAAAGCACCAGGCGTTTTACGAACCGGCGAAGCCGAGTGAGGAAAAGTATCTTTGTCCGTCGCTCGAGGCCCAGATCGCCAACTTGGCGGACGAGATCACCTACTATAGCCACGATCTGGACGATGCGGTCGATTTTGAAATTCTCGATTCCGCGCAACTGGAAGAGGATTCGGTTTGGCAACGCAGCCATCGCGCGGTCCTGTCGCGCTACGCTGATGCGCATGAGCCCGAACTGCACAAATTGATCATCCGCGACATCATCGACGTGCAAGTGCGGGATGTGATCGCAACGAGCGCAAAATCAATTGTCGATGTTGGCGTGCAAAGCGCGGATGATGTGCGCAAGCAGCCGGCGCCGCTCATTCGCTACAGCGACGAATTGCTCGAAGCGAACCGCGCGCTCCGGAAATTTCTCTATCAAAATGTTTATTATCACCCGCGCGTCGCGGAAGTGAACCGGCGCGCCTGCGAGATGCTGCGAAAGGTTTTCGAAAGTTACATTGTCGATCCAAGCCAGCTTGGCGAGACGGCCGCGAAGCGAATGGAGGCGGAGGGATTGCATCGCACAGTCTGCGATTATATCGCCGGCATGACCGATCGCTATTTGCTTGAGGAACACGCGCGGCTCTCCGAACTTGCTCCGAAAATCCAGTAATAATTGTCACTAGCTTTCTGCCTCACGTGCTCTCCTAACGCGTAACCGGGAGCACACGAGTGGCAGTCCTCCGATGACGAAAAAAAGATTCAACTAATATCGCGTCCCGGAACGTCTCGCGTACGGCGCTCTGACAATCATTGTGTTGTCTATCCTGGGAGCCCATGCGGTCTTGAGGCAGTTTTCGATCGGCGGCACCAAAGATTTCCACGACTTTTATCATGCCGCTCGGGCCATGTGGAATTGGAGCGACATCTATGCTGTCGCTAACGGCTCTCCGTCACGTCCACCGTGTTTCGATTGACTAGGTCCTACGGGATGCCGGACCTATTCGCCGCGATGTTTCTCCTGTGCGTCTTCATCGCTGTCATGGCGGCGATTGTTTTCATGTGTCGCCGTAATCGAGTGCTGATTTTCAGACCAAGCGAGAAGTGACCGACACGTAGCAAACGCAGTGACGAGTCTGGAAGGGGCTGTGCTCATCTTCCTTGCGCTTGCCTTCAGTCCGTAAACAACCGCCCATTACTGGGACTCTACGACTACGCTACCTTTGCGCTCAGAAGTAAATTACACGGCTGCACTGCCGATTTCGTCGAGCAAATATTGAATGATGAGGCGGAGGCGCTGATTGAGAGAAGATTCTTCGAGCACTTGTTGCCGTCGCAGCGGATCGTTGATGAATGTCGAAGCCATGAGATCGGCCAGCATTTCCAAATCATTGAGATCGCACAGATAACGATCGACTTTTTTCGGTAGCTGGCGCCCTTTTATTTTCAATTTGGTGTAAAGCTCGAGGACTTTTGCGCCAAGCGCTTCGGTCTTGACTGATGCGGCGCCTCTTGATTCGAGAATGTCGATCTTGGCGACAGGAAACGGCGTTTTCTGCTCGAAACTGGCAAGGCGCACACGCTGCAAACCCTGCAAAATGAGATTCGAAGTGCCGTCCCCGCGCCCGACGCAGGCGCGGATGAGGCCGACGGTGGCGAGGTGAAAAAAATCTTCCGGCGCCTGCCATTCCGGACAACTCGGTTTGATCAGTGTGACGCAAAACATGCGATGATGACGCAGCGCGTGATCGAGCATTTGGCGATAACGCGGCTCGAAAATATAAAGCGGGAGCAGGGCGTGCGGAAACAGCACCGCGCCTGGAAGCGGCATGACCGGCACTTTATCGGGAAAAAACATTGCGTCCTTCATCGCTTAGTGACACCACCGATGCAAACTGCGAAAGAATCTCTGCAACTGAGCGACCGAAAGCTGTCCGGCGAGCTGCGCCTTGCCCAAATATGCATAATTCAAAATAGAGCCGCGTCGCGCGAACTCGTCGCGCGCAACGCGGCCGAGTCGGCCGATGCCCATTGCACTTACGGCAAGGTCGACATGTTGCTCGTCGAAGAAATCGAGCAAGCGCTGGAGCTGTGCGTGAGTATCAGTCCGGGTTGCCACTTTGAAAATATCGGCGCCAGCGGCGACGGCGGTGCGCGCTTTGGCGCGCAATCGCGCGAGGCTCGGTGTCTGTTTGAAATCGTGGAATGAAATAATGCAGCCGATTTTCTGGGCGCGCGCCTGTCGCTGTATGGAACGCAACTCGCGGAGCGCGCGGAGTTCGATGTCGATGTAGGAAGCATGCCCGAGAAATCGGCGCAGCAGCGCGGCGCGTCGTCGTGCACTCAGTTTGTTTGCGCCGCCTTCGCGGGGATGACGCGCCGTGACGATGAGCGGCGCGCGTAATTTTATGATTGCCTCTTCCAGGTCCGTCAAATCCTTGATCAAATGATCCAGCCGCACCTCGAACAGGTCGGGTGGCGCGGACATATGCAGGGCAAAGTGAAGATCGGCTAGCGTCATGATGACGCCCACGACGCGCGGCTGGCGTGGCCGGCTTTGCGGGGATCTGCGCGTTGCCATGTTCAAAGTGACGCGCGTACTATATATATAGAGGGAGGAGCGACAAAGTAGCCAAGATCGACAATCGCGGCTAATCCGGCGGCGCGTGAGGCGGAAGCATCCTCTCGATGTACTTGGCGAGGATGTCGAACTCGATGTTCAGCGAATCGCCGACTTGGGCGCGTTCGAGGTTGGTATGGCGTTTCGTATGGGGAATGATCCAAACCGCGAAACTTTTCGGCAAGACTTCAGCGACTGTGAAACTGATCCCATTAATGGCAATCGATCCTTTGGACGTTACGTAATGTGCGAATTCGGTGAGTAACTCAATTTCCAGGCGATGGTTCGCTCCGCTCTTTTCGAGGGCCAGGATTCGCGCGGTGCAATCGATGTGGCCTTGCACAAAATGCCCGCCGATGTGGCCATCGGCAGTCAGAGCGCGCTCCAGATTGACCGGACTCTCCGGGCGCAACGTTTTTAGATTCGTGCGATCGAGCGTTTCGCCAAGAAGATCGAAAGTGAGCTGATCGCCGCGATGGACGCTGACGGTCAGACAACAGCCATTTACGGCGACGCTGTCACCGGCGCGAATCTCCTTCGCGATACGCGGCGCGGCAATTCGCAATTGCGTGCCGCCAATCCAGAGCACGGTGCCGACTTCTTCGACGAGACCAGTGAACATCGGATGAACTTTTAGCCGCGCAACGTCAGCCAGCAAACCAGCAAAAGCACCGGCAACAGGATCGGAACGGAAAACTTTATGACGAAGCCAACAAAACTGGGCGTGTGCACTTTATGTTGTTCGGCGATCGCCTTGATCATGAAATTGGGACTGTTGCCGATGTAGGTCGCAGCCCCGAACAAAACCGCGCCCATGGAAATGGCGGCCATTTCGGCTTGGCCGCTGGAAAGAAATTGTTGCACGGCAGCGGGATCCTCGATGCTGAGACCGAAACGGCCAAGAGCGTTGGCAAGGAAAGTCAGGTAGGTCGGTGCATTGTCGAGCACGGCGGACAGGCCGCCGGCGATCCAGAAAAATTTTGCGGGCGTATCAATGGCCAGATCGCGGGCGTGCAGCTGCATGTAATCGAGCACGGGGACCATCGTGAGAAATATGCCAAGGAAGAGCCAGCCGACCTCCTTGACTGGGGCGAACGAAAATTCATTGGCCAGATGCACACTTTTCGGTGTCGCATAATACGATCCGATGGCGGCCGCGAGCATAATCGCTTCGCGTAGGAAGAGCGGGTGCTCGATGAAAACCGCGCCGAGAATGATGGCGAGAAAGAAAACGTTGCGCAGGCCCTCGATGTCGATCTTGCGCTCGGCGGTTTCTTCTTCCCGGACCGGTCTTGGGGCGCGGCGAAAATTATGCCGATCGACAAGATAAAATATTAGAAGCAGAGCGAGCAGCGCGACAGACCAGCCCAGCCAGCAATGCTGAATCATCCACCAAAACGGTACCCCTTTGATATATCCAAGAAAAAGCGGCGGCCCCATCGGCGTTAGTCCGCCGCCCAGATTGCTGACGAGGAAGATGAAGAACGCGGTGTGCAAACCGGCGTAGCGATATTTGTTCGCTCGAATCCAGGGGCGAATGAAAAGCATCGACGCGCCGGCCGTGCCGAGAACGTTTCCGGCGATTGTTCCGAAAAAAAGCAGCGCACAATTAAAAAATGGAGTGGCTTCTCCCCGGATTTTCACATGAATTCCGCCCGCGACGACGAAGAGGGAGCCAACCAACGCCATGAAACAGATGTAATCGCCGCCTTCGCGGAGGATTCGTTCCGGCTGCCGAATCCAGAAAAAATAGTAGGCGGTGGTGATGGACGCGAGAAAGAGGGCAACGCGATGATAGTGGCGTTCCCAATGAAGCTTCAGCACGAAGGGCAGAAACGCGATGCAAAGCAAGAGCACGGCAAAGGGCAACATGCTGAGCGGATGCGGCTGGGTGATTGGAATTGCGGCAGCGAGAATCGTCATCGGTGCAACGTTGAAGATTCAGCAGATGCTCTCCAAGCCTGAAGTTCGCGCACGGTAAAAAAACGTTGAATCATTAAATCGTGGAAACGCTGGAGCGGAAAACTTTGCACCGGTCAACTCTTCAACGCTTCGACTCTTCAACGGTGACGCTTCTTTGCCGCCGCGACCGAGTTGTCGATCTTATGGGCCTTCGTTTTCCGGGCATTTTTTTGCCCCCTTGGAAGGCGCTCCAGGCGGTCAAAAAAATATTGAATTTTTTACTAGGCAGCGGCTGCCAAATCCGATAGAACGGCACGAAACGAGAGACGCCGCGACAAATGTCCAGGCTCCCCCGTTCAAAATATTTTTAAAAAAGTGAAAAAAAAGCTTGTCAGGCATCGTAATCTTCAATAATTCCTAGCGCTAAACCTAACCAAACCCATGGAGAAACCAATGATTAGAAACGTGTTTAAAACATTCGGATACGTCCGCGTCGCTCTCGCAGGTGCCGTCGGAGTTCCATTCGTTATCGCCGCGAGCGCATTTGCGCAGAACCCGGCTCCACCGCCTCCGGGGGCTGCTCCAGCTCCGGCACCAGGCGCCGCTGAAGTGGAACGCGTGATCGTGACCGGTTCGAACATTCCGACCGCGGAAGAAGTCGGCCCGAACCCGGTTTTTAGCATCAACCGCGACTTGATTGGCAAATCAGGTCAAGGCACCACCGTGGAACAGCTTCTCAAAGAGCAGCCGGTAATGGGTGCGAGCAGTGTTCCCGTTCAGAATAACGGGACCAGTCAGGCTGGCCCATCGGGATCGGCTTCGGTCTCGCTGCGTGGTTTCGACCCCGGCGCCTCGCTGGTTCTGATCGATGGCCGCCGTGTCACTCCGTTCCCTGGGGCCGCCAACTCCGGCTTCGGTTTCGTCGATTTGCTTACCATTCCTGTTTCAGCTGTTCAGAGCATCGAGATTCTGAAAGATGGCGCTTCCACCACCTACGGGGCAGACGCGGTTGCGGGCGTGATCAACATGAAGCTCTATAAAGACTATCGGGGCGTTCAGGTGAGCCTGCAGTATGGCAACACGCTGGATAAAGACGCAGGCGAGTATCTCGGCGACGTTCTCTTCGGAGTGGGCGACGACAAAACGAGTATCACTGGTGACGCCTTTTTCTATCACCATAACTCGATGTTCAATCGTGACCGCGGCAACTCTGATCGGCCGCCATTTTTGAGCTCAAACAGCACCCCGTGGAACCTTCAGGTAAGCACGGATGTGGCGCAAAATGCGGTATTTGATGTCAATGGTAACAAACAGCCTGGCGCAGTTATCGGAACGGCAGGTGTGCCTGGTCAGATACCGGCAGACGCTGGCGCACATATATTTGCAGGTGCGCCGACCGGTAGCAACGGTTTGTCCCCGATAAGCACTTTTCTTTTCGACACCAGCCGAGTCAGATCTTTCGGCGGCCTGCTTCCTGGCTTTAACTTTAACGCCTTCTCGAGCTCGTGGCCCGAACAGGAACGCTGGGGCGGCTATACGGCTTTCGAAACCAAGGTGTGCGACGATCAACTTCGGATTTACGGCGACTTTTATTATGTCGATGCGAAAACGCATGATGAACTTGCGCCAATCGCCACGGGCAGCTTTGAGACCCCTGGCAGTCCTGTGATCTTCGTCCCGCCAAATCATCCCTTTGCGGTTGATGCCAGTGGTGTTCCGATCACACCTGCAGACACCCCTACCGCTGCGGAAGTTGCATTGCCTCCGGGCGGCTTTAACCCATTTAATCCATTTCAACAGATCATCTCGGGTAGCACTCGCGCGCGCTTTGCCGATTTCGGTAACCGCATCATCAACAACGAAAACATAGCCGAGCGTTTCACGGCTGGTGTGAAAGGCGACAAGCTGTTTAACGGAACCTGGGGTTACGATGGAGCGTTCGTTTATAGCCAACTCGAGCAAATTGCGCGGTTCGACAGCGTCAATGGTCCGCGCTTCGAGCGCATTCTGAATGCGGCCGACCCGCTCTTTGATCCCAATTCGTCTCAATTTATCGGACAGACGACCCCGTTCAATCCATTCGGGGATGGTCTTCACGCGGTGATCCCAACCAACGCCCCATTGCTCGATTTCGCGTCGCTACATACGAGGGACCTTCTTACCTCCAAACTAGCGACAGCTGACTTCAATATTTACACCACCGACCTGTTTGATTTGCCGGCAGGCGGCGTTGGATTTGCCGCCGGTGCCGTGTTTAGCCGGGAAGAGTTCACCGTCAATCCGGACGACCAAAACCGCCTTGGAGAGAACGCTGGTGTCGGCACGTTGGCCCCTGTTAGAGCTGGGCGCAAAGAGTGGGCAATTTATTCGGAAGTACTCATCCCGATTTTCACTCCCAAGTGGAACGTGCCTGGGTTCTACTCATTGGAGGTCACGGCCGGGGACCGCTATGAGGCGTTTTTGAACAATGATACGAATGCATTCGTACCCAAGGTGGGGGTGCGCTGGCAGCCGTTTGACGAACAACTGACCATTCGCAGCACCTGGGGTGAAGGCTTCCTTGAGCCCTCGCTGGTTCAGTTGTTTGGACCGGAACGGTTCCTGCTAGGGCCGGTGCACTTCACCGGGTTTTCCCCTCCGGGAACGGATCAGGCTGGTACGCTCCAGGACGTGGCCGATCCGGAAACAACCATCGAGCAGCTCCCCAACCCAAGCCTCGGGCCAGAACATGACCGTACCTGGACTGGGGGCGTTGTTTATACGCCAAAGTGGATTCCGCATCAGTACGGAACTGCTACGTTAACGGTTGACCTGTGGGATGTCGAGCGCACGGGTGTTGCGATGTTCCTTGCTCCTTCGAGTATAGTTAACGGGTATAACGCGGGCGCGTTTCCCGGTGTGGTGCTGCCATCGGTGCCGACAGCGGCCACTGGACCAGCGGTTTTATTTGACCCGTCAGGCGGGTTCGCTGGGGTCTCAAGCCCTTATATAAGCGGTGGGCGTGAGCTCGCGCGCGGTGTTGATCTAGGCCTTCTCTACCAGCTGGAGACCGGCATTGGGACATGGACTTGGTTGACCCGGGTGAGTTATCTGGATCAGTTCGTGTTCCAGTTCCCAGGATCCATTGCTAGGCAAGTGGCCGGGCGCTCCAACGCCGATTGGTTTGCAGGCAGCTTTTTCGGGGACGTGACCACCGGCGACGCCTGGTTCAAATGGAAGGGAATGACAAACCTTGACTGGACCTGGCACAACTTCGATCTGAATGCGACCGTGCATCTGGTCGATGGGTACTGGGAACAGCTCTTTGCCAAGCAGTTTGATGGGTTTTGGAAGCAGCACTATGTGCATCCGACCTGGTTCACAGACGCGCAGGCCTCCTACAGCCTGATCTTCACGCCTCCAGTGGAAGCCCAACCGGTGGCTGGGTACTCCAAGGGCGGCAAGGAAGTTATCAGCACCAAAGAGGGCAAGGAAGCACCTCCCACAGTTGCTTATGCCATGCCATGCTGGAAGACTATCCTAAACAACTCCACCATCACCGTGGGTGTGAACGATATATTCGGTGAGGACCCGCCACATGCAATCGGGTTCGAGTTTGGCAACTCCGTCGGCTATCCAGGCGACACCTATAGTAACCTGGGACGGTTCTGGTACGTCCGGCTGGTCAAGAAGTTCTAAAGCATCGCACAAGCGCAGTTTGACAAAGAGGCAGTCCCGAACGCTTTCGGGGCTGCCTCTTTCGCTGTACGCGCGAACGGTAAAGTGCCCTTGGTGTTCTGATTTGGCGAAGGCTCCCCTGCAAGATCTTCCCCGAAACTCACCCTTGTGTTCAGGGTTGAATAAGGTGAGGATAGAAAAGGAGAAAGTCTCCAAATTCCAAATTATGAAAACGTCAAAACTGGTAAAAGTAGCGGCATCGCTGTTGATACTGGCCGTCGCCGCAACTGAGGCGTTTGCCAACCCGCAGAGGAACCAAACTGGCGACCGTTACGCGTATGTATTCGTGACGGGATCTTGGATCCCGCAGAGAGTGAAGGTTAAGCCGGTCGGCACCAACACCGTTTCACCGATGTCCGTCTGGACTCGCCGTGAAATCAACCAGACAGGCCGGGTTACGACAGAGGGTGTATTGGCACAGGATCCGTCTGTTCGGGTGATTTTAGGTCACCCATCCCCATCGGGAATGTAAGCAAGATCATCGCTGGGCGTTCTCTCCCTGGCTCGAAAACAAACGGGGGCAAGGCGAGGAGTCGTTGGCGTTCCTCGCGGGCTCGACCGCGGAACTTTCGGATGGTCCATTTCGGACGCGAAACATTGAAATCTTGTTTGCAGCGCGCGCAAATTCGGCGATGAATATGCGCCGCAAATATCACCCGCGATAATCCGAGAAAATTCGCGCAATTTCCTTAACGCCCTTTCAAGATCGGCAATCGCCGCGATTCAAATTGCGGTAGAGCTCTGTCGATCAAAAGCGGCGGCGTGGAGAACCGGCAGCCGATCGAGCGACGCGTGCGACAAAAGATTTCACCGCGGCGCGGAACTGCCTTGTGTGTCCCTGGCCAGCACGAAGCGAAGATTTTCCGCAGCCTCTGCGTCATCGGGTCGCAAACGCAGCGCCTCCTTGAATTGAGCAATTGCCTCTGAAGTTTGTCCCAGTCGCATATAGACGACGCCAAGACCATTGTGCACTGGCGCTTTGGGATCGAGGCGCGCAGTTTCCAGGTAATGTATTTTCGCCCCCTCAAAGTCGCCTTTCACAAAGAGCGCCCTGCCGAGATGGTAATGCGCTTCAGGGTGGTTTGGGCTGTGCTTTAACGCGGTCTGAAACTCTGTAATCGCTTGATCAATCTTGCCTTCACGGAAAAGAAACATCGCGTAATCGTAATGCACCACGCCGGATTTGGGAGCCAGGCGCGTGGCCTTTTCAAACTCCGCGCTGGCTTCATCTTTTTGACCGAGGAGTTGCAGGACGTAACCATATTCGGAATGAAATTCGCCATTGCGCGGATCACTGCGTAACGCCTGCTCCAGTTCGCTGCGTCCTTCACTCAGTTGCGATTGCGCAACGAGAACTTGACCCAGGCCGTAATGCACTTCTTTTTCATTCGGATTGAGGCGCAGCGCGATCCGGTACTGTTCTGCTGCTTCATCGAGACGAACCGCTTTGTGCAAGGCAAAGCCGTACTTCCAATGGGCGCGAGCGCTATTGGATAAATCGGACGCCATCCAAGCTGCTCGTTCCACTTCTGGCATTTTGCTCCGCGTTTGCCCGATCCAGAGCGCGCCGACTGGAATCACGAATACCGCAACCCATTTTAGCCCGTGCAATAGCCAACTGGGCAGAAATTCGCGTGATGCCACAGATACGTTTCCGCCGGCCAGGCCGAGGTGTTCGCGCGTGGAGCGATCGCGTACTTTCCAGATGAATCCGTCGTAATAAAAATGAAGAAGGCCCGATGCGGCCACCACACCGGTGAGCACACGCTTGATCGTCTCGACTTCGAGACGGGAATTGAAATACGCGAGCGAACCGTAGGCAAAAACAAGTCCCATGTACAGCCCCACCAACGAACCGCTCCGTCGAAAAACAAAGCGCATGAAGCCGCCGATGGATCTGTCCTTTTCCACTCGGCTGCGATTGTAAATCCAGACGAGCGAGAGGTACTGCACATCGTGAAAAACCTCGAACAACGCGATCCCGGCCAGAATGTTGGTGACGCCGTTGTTGCAATACCACCAAAACGAAATGCTTGTGACAAGCAGCGCCAGCTTGACCGGATTCGGGCGCTTCCCTTCCGCCCACATTCGGGAGAAATTGAACAGGAACAAAAGTGAGACCGCGATGGCGCCAGCTAGCATTACTTGCTGTGTGTTGTGCAGGAACCAGGGCGGAATGAAGGGCCCGCCGCTGGCGTAGTACGTTTCGAGCGTGTCAGCCATGCGTTGCGAGGAAAGAAGCACCGCCGTCGCAAACCAGATTGCGCAGGCGGCGAAATCGAGCCGGCGCGTAAGCGCGGCAAATGAACCCACTTTCGCGTCGTAAATGCGGCAGAAACCGTAGGTCTGCATCATCCCATGCCAGACGCCCCAAAAGAAAACGACCAGAATGATTCCTTTCAGATCCCACCAGTAAAAAGCGATGCAGACACCGAGTAAAAAAATCGGCGCAAAAATGAAGCGCCAACGAAATCGCTCGAACAGGGCGCGATCACCGTAGGCGCGGATCATCCCCGGCAGGTGATGCCCCATGGCGCCGAATGCGGCCACAAAAACGTAAATGTCTTGCGCGCTCCAGCGCGCCTGCGCGAGCACGAACATCGGCACGAGCAAAAGTGGCGTCCCGACGTACAGAATCAGGTCGCGCCAACTGTTGAGGATCCACAGAGTCTTTTTCGGCGCCGCGCCGGGCGCAGCTGGGACAGTTTGCGGCCGTGAAAATGCGGTGACATGCTGCATAGGTCTGAGGGGTAAGTTTTCCTTAACTCGGCACGAAAATCAACGTTCCTCTACGAGGTAGCCTCCTTGTTTCAGGCGCCCAACTCTGGAGTGCTGCGCGAACGTAAAAGTAGAATTGTGAACCGTAGCGCCGGCGTCCTGCCCAGCGAGCAACCACGCAGGCTGGGAAGGCTGGTCAACCGAACAGGCAAGCTGCCTGTGTTACGTGGCAACTCAAATGCCTTTTTCTGCCCAATAGTCAACAATGAATGGCCATCCAATAACGAGGTAGGCCGGGGTTGTGAACGCCTCCGCGACGCGACGATGGCGCGGGATCTTCGAAAGTGTCGTCCGAGAGGAGGCAGATTTTTCGGTAGCTCTCCGATTCGCGCGAGTTACGGCGGAATCCTGTGTCTGAAGCGGTAAAACATTTCCGAGTGCATTGGCCAAAAGGACGCGAGGGAATTGGCATTGCGGCTGCTGCATAAACCATAAATATCATGGTTTTCATGCGTATCGCGAAAGCACAAGCGTTAGCTTACAGGGATTTTACAGCGCGTGAGGCTTACGTGATCGCTGACTCGATGCTCGAAGAAAGGAACAAAGCACAAACATGAACTACCCCATCACTGTAATTCAATCATCTTGGCGCGCACACCAATCACAGCGCCCAACCTTCTATTATCCGCCGTTGAACTTGCCTAAACAGGTTAAATATCTGGCCCGCAAGTGTCGCGCCGACATAAAAGCGGTCGTATTCGAATCATTCGGACTCGTGAAAAAATGAAATCAGCGATCGAAGACGCGGTTGCCTATCTTTCTGATAACGCCAAACGCCCGCTGAAGTTGAACTTGATGCCGCCGCTGGTTGCAAAGGAAAAGCGGTCGCGCTTTACGACATGATGCATTCGCATGGCACGGAAACGTTCGCCTCGGTCTTTTCTTGACGGCGTAAGCAGTTGCTAAAGCTCATTTCGGATAATTTCGAAAATGATCGTGTTCTCCATCCAACCTTGCAAAATGTCGGTTCCCGGGCCGGTTCCGAACGCAATGACATCATCGACCGTACCAAGCGCCATTTTTGTATAAAACGCAGCGGGCTCAAGGCGTTCCGGTTCGCGCGACGGGGGTGCCCCTTCAAGTGTGCCCGGCAATTTCGCCGCGCCGTAAGAGCGGGTGCCATTCGGGCCCGTCGCCCACGTAATCGACGGTTCTCCGGCTGAATCAAGGCCGAGCAAGGCGATGCCACTGTCAGTACGAAACGGAAAGCCGTTCAAGCTAAACCCACCAATCGCGACATCGCCACAGACGATGATTGTCGATCTTTGGCCGGCGTATCGTTGTGCAATTGCTACTGCGCGGTCTAGTTCCGCGGTTTCATCCAACGTTCTTTCTCCGTTGTTGTCCTGGGCAGCTTTACGCATTAATCCGGCGTCGACCACCAGCAAATACCCGCCCGCATTATATTGAAGCAGTTCAATTGCGCGACGCACCATGTCGCTAAGGCTGGGTTGTTCGCTCCGTTCCTCAACCTGGTTCGCAAACGCGAGGTCCGCATTACTAAAAGCACCGAATAGACGTGGCCGACGGGATGCGGGAATTGCTTCCAGCTCGGCTCGCGTACGAACGATATCGAAACCATTACGGCGCAGCTCGAGCAGAAGATCGCGGCCATCCTGCCTTTCCCCACCCTTTGCATCCGGAAGAAAAAGCTTGATGCCGCCGCCCATAGTAACATCCATCTTTCCGTTTTCGACGAATTCCTGTGCGATGCGTTCGGCGTCGTTTGGATCGGCTGGATGCGAGTAAAACGCCGCGCTCGTAGGATCAGTTAATTTTGCGTTCGTGACGAGACCGGTAGCGCGACCGTGCGTACGAGCCAACTCCACGATGCTCGTGAGTGGTTTCCCATTCTCATCGATGGAGATCACACGATTGTTCACCTTGGTTCCCGTTGCCATTGCGGTTGCCGCGGCGGCCTGGTCGGGAGCGGCAAAATCCTTCGAGTGATTCTTTATCAGAGCGACGTGATTCATCGACTCGAAGGCCAGAGGCCGATCTGCGCCGCCGACGTAAAGGCGTGTCATGGCCAGGCGGCCGGGTGCGAGTCCCTCTCCAATGAATAAAATTATTCCGAAAGGCTTTTGGACGACCCAGTGTTTGAAATAAACGACGCCGAGGCCGGCAAAGACGAAGAGGCAGATAAGCGCCAGCAATCGGTTGCGCCACTTCACGAGGGGATGTAGAGGCGCAGTCGATGCCTTGTCAATCCCGCAGCGCGGGAAACGGCTTGTCCATCTTGAGAATCGTCGGCAAAGTGCGCCGTTATGGCGGACCCGGTCATGCTCATCATTCGCGACGGTTGGGGCATCAATCCCGGCGGGAAAAAAATGCGCGACGAAAACGGTGACGCCACGCTTCTCGCTCGGACGCCGTTCCACGACAAACTTTATCGCGATTATCCAGCAAGTAAGTTAAGCGCCAGTGGGACCGATGTCGGTTTGCCGGAAGGACAAATGGGCAACTCAGAAGTGGGCCATCTCAATCTGGGCGCGGGCCGAATCGTCTATCAGGACCTGACTCGCATCAATAAGGCGATCGCGGACGGCGAGCTCGCGCGCAATCGCGTCGTCCAGGAAGCGTTCGCGGCGGCGCGGGACCATCGGCTTCATCTTCTCGGGCTCATCTCGGACGGCGGCGTGCACAGCCATTATGCGCATCTGATTGCGCTCGCCAATGCCGCACGAGACGCGGGCGTTAAGGAAATCTTTGTTCATGTTTTCACCGACGGGCGGGATGCATCGCCCACCGGCGGCGCGGAGTATCTAAAAATTTGCGCTGAGCAATTGAAAAAGAGCGGCGCCCGAATTGTCACCCTTGTCGGGCGCTACTTTGCGATGGATCGCGATCGCCGCTGGGACCGGACAAAAAAAGCCTGGGACGCAATCGTTCTTGGCCGGGGCGAAATTTGCAAATCGTCGCCGTCTGAAGCGTTGGATCGACAATACAAACTGGACAAGACCGATGAATTTATGCCGCCGCTTATCTTTGCCTATGCGAACGAACAGCGAGTCCGCGATGGCGACACCGTCTTGTTTTTTAACTTTCGCGCGGACCGCGCGCGGCAATTGTCGCAAGCTTTTCTTCTCGAGAAATTCGACGGTTTCGAGCGCGAATCCTGGCCGCATGTTCGCTTTGTCAGCCTTACCCAATACGATGTCCGTTATCACGCGCCGTTTATTTTCCCGCCGGAAAAACTCGCGCACATTTTGGGCGAGATCGTGAGCGCGGCGGGCAAATCGCAACTACGCATCGCCGAAACGGAAAAGTATCCGCACGTGACTTATTTCTTTAACGGCGGAATCGAGCGCGCCTTTGCCGGAGAAGACCGGAAGATTGTGCCTTCGCCAAAAGTCGCGACCTACGATTTGCAACCGGAGATGAGCGCGCGGCCTGTTACCGACGAGGTGCTGGCACGCCTGGCCAATTATGATTTAATCGTCCTCAATTTCGCGAATCCCGACATGGTCGGGCATACCGGTATCCTCGAAGCAGGAATCAAGGCGGTGGAGACGGTCGATGAATGCGTTGGCAAAATCATCCCGAAGCTTCTCGAGCTTGGCGGCAAATGCATTATCACCGCCGATCACGGTAACTGCGAACAAATGCGCAATCCGGACGGCTCGCCCAACACCGCGCACACCACCAATCTGGTGCATTTCATTTATGTCGCCAAAGACGCTGCGCAATTTCGGTGCGAAGATGGAATTCTCGCCGATGTCGCGCCAACACTTTTGTTTCTTCTCGGCATGAAACAGCCGGCGGAAATGAAGGGGCGAAATCTGCTTGTCCCAGTTTCGAAGAAAGCCAGGAACGGCTAACAAGATCGGCAACGAGAGGAGATCACGTCCTCGAATGTGATTTCCAACTGCCGGTTCAATGCTCGCGTACCAGCAGTGGCGATTCGCTGCAAGAACCAGAGGCGATCCTCGGGCGCGCTTTCCTGCCAGACGGGCTTGCGCATGAGCGCGAGCTCGCCATCTGCTTGTGCCAGCACGCCCCAGCCAACCGGCACCTCCGAGGCCTGAAACAACTCGTTCGGCAAAACAAGAAAAAACAAATTTGCGCAACGATAGCGCATCAGAGTCTCGAATTTCGTGCAATCGAACAGGCGATTTTGTAACGCGGCTAGTTCGCGCAAAACCCGGCCGTAGCCGCGATGCTTGATTGCCGCGAAATCATGCGATTCAAATTCGCTGAACAACGAATCGGCGATTCGAAGGTTCGGATAATGTATGCGCAAATGTTTTTCGAGAATTCGCCGGCGCCGTTGCACTTTCTCGAGGCGTTGGCGGGTTGCGGTTGTGCGGCAATTGTCTCGCCGAAGATCGACAAGCGCCTGTTTGCACTCAAATATGGCGGTCGATCCGAGTCCTGTCGACCTGGGCCGATAAGCAGCCAGATCGGCGCGGTAGCGGCATCGCGGCAAAGTGATTTCGAAAGCGCACGCGGAATAATCGTGTGCCTGCGCCCAAAGAAGTGCGAGACGTTTTAAGCGCGCGTGCGCGACGGTTTCGCCGCGGCGGTTGTTTACTCCCGCACCCATTCGGCGAGTTCACGCGCCCAGTAGGTGATGATGATGTCCGCACCGGCGCGCTTGAGTGAGGTCATGATTTCGAGAACGGCCGCGCGTTCATCGAGAAAGCCTTTTTCGGCAGCGGCTTTGACCATGGCATATTCGCCGCTCACGTGATAAACCGCGGTCGGTTTGGCGAAGCGCTCGTGCACCCGCCACAAGATGTCGATGTAGGGAAGCGCCGGTTTGATCATCAAAATGTCCGCTCCTTCTTCGACATCGAGCGCGACCTCGCGCAACGCTTCCTCCGCATTAGCGCAGTCCATTTGATAAGAACGGCGATCGCCAAACCGGGGTGGACTTTCCGCAGCTTCGCGAAACGGACCGTAAAAGACCGAGGCAAACTTGGCCGCATAACTCATAATGCCGGTTTGATCGAACCCGTTTGCGTCCAATGCTTCGCGGATTGCACCGATGCGACCATCCATCATATCGCTGGGCGCTACCATGTCTGCTCCGGCCTGGGCGTGGGAGAGGGCTGTCTTGACCAAAAGATCGACCGTCTCATCGTTGAGCACGTGGAAATGATCGCCATCGATCCGTGCGACGCCGCAATGACCGTGACTCATGTATTGGCACAGACAAACATCGGTGATCGCGACCACTTCCGGACATTTTGACTTGATGGCGCGGAGCGTTTTCTGGACGACGCCATTTTCGGCATAAGCGCCGCTCGCCTGTTCATCCTTTTCCCGAGGAACGCCGAAAAGAAGGATGGCTTGCAGTCCGAGATCCTGCGCGCGCCGCGCTTCCTCGACGATTCCATCCGGTGAAAATTGAAACACGCCTGGCATGCTTTCGATCGCCTGGCGTTTTTCTATTTTTTCGCTGACGAAAAGCGGCAGAATAAAATCGCGCGCGCTTAGGTTCGTCTCACGAATAAGATTCCGCAGGCCTCGCGACCTTCGTAACCGGCGTGGTCGATGGACCAGTTTTCTCACGGAGCGATGCTACGCGTTTGGCAATAGCGTCGCAAGCTCGCCACAGGACGAGCCGGTCCGACCGGTGGACTTGACGGCATGTCAGGTTCGCGGTAGCGGCTGCTTGGCTCGCCTGCTGTGCAATGAGTCGCGCAACAAATTATTTGCTGATCGACATTAGCAATTCATTTACCAAGCTCGCATTCGCTTCACGAACGCGCCTCGGGCGGTCAACTCGGATCGAGACGGATAAGCTTACCAGCGCATTTGTTCGTCGATTCTTGAAGCGGTGCAAGGTCGACATGTTGGTTGTTGCTTCAGTTGTGCCGCCGAAAAATCGCGAAGTCCGGAAGGCGATCGGGTGCACCAAAGTGCTGTGGTTGAATTCACGGCTGAAGCTCGGCGTTGGAATCGATTACCCGGCGCCGAAAACCATTGGCGCTGATCGACTGGCCAATGCGGCAGCGGTCGCAGCGCTTTACGGTTATCCTGCAATCGTGGTTGATTTTGGAACGGCGGTGACGTTTGATATTGTTTCGGAAAAGAGAAATTACGTCGGCGGCGTGATCGCACCGGGACTCGAAGCGATGACAAATTTTCTTTACCAGCGCACCGCGCTGCTGCCGAAACTCTCTTTAAAAGAACCTCGCAGCGCGATCGGAAGATCGACAATTGAAGCGATGAGGGCAGGGGCGATTTTCGGTTATCGCGGTTTAGTGCGCGAAATTATCATTCGAATTAAGACCGAACGGTTTCCGCGCCGGAAAGTTCACATCGTATCCACGGGCGGCTACGCCCGGCTGATCGCGGCGAACCTGGGCGAAACCGTCACGGTCGATCTTAATCTAACGCTGGAAGGGCTGCGCCTTGTCGCGAATCTCAATTCGTAACCCGGCCCGGGAATGCGCTGGCTTCCGGGGGCAATTTATGCTAATTATGAGTTCTGGTGTTGCTGCAGCTGGACGGGCGGATTTTTAGGCTTGTCATCGGTTGCGCCCAAAGTTGTAATGCTACCGGCATGAGGATTCGCAAAATTGCGGCGATCGCCATTTTGGTGCTCAGTTCTTTTGCGGCCACGAATGTCGCGCCGTCAAAATCGGAACTGGAGGCAATGTACAGCAAAGCGTTCCGAGATTTCGAAGCGAATAATTTTCCCGAGGCGTTGAAAGAGCTCGACGAAATAGACGTTCGGCAGCCGGATTTGGCCGAATCGCAAAATCTGCGCGGGGTTATCCTGATGCGACAAGGCATCTATGACAAAGCGGAAGCAGCATTGCACGAAGCAGCGCGGATCGATCCTAAGTTTTGGAATGCGCGCTTTAACCTCGCCGAGGTTCCGTTTCTGAAAAAAGATTGGGCGGAAGCGCGCGGTCGTTTTCAGCAGCTCCTCTCGGGCAACGAGTCCGATATGGAGGGGGACGCAGCGCAACTTATTCAATATAAGATTCTGCTGACATATTTGCTGGAGGGAAAAGAGAACATGGTCGACGCGATTCTGGCCAAATTCGAGCTTGCGCCCGATACGCCGGCGGTGCAGTACGCGAACGCCGCCATTGCGCTCCAGCACAAAAATACAAAGGAAGCGAAAGATTGGATGGATGCTGCGGGGACGAAATTTTCTCCGCAATTGAACAAGCTTTTTGCCGAATCGTTGTATGAAGTGGGCTGGCTGGAAAAGCCGGCTGGCCAGGCCCGCGCGTCGCTACCGTTGACGACTGTAGCCGAGCGTGCGGCAAAGACCAAAGCCTTCGCGCGATCAAGATTCGAACAGGCCCGACAAGCTCTGCAACAGCGTGACTTCGCGACGGCCCAAAAATTTATCGACGAGGCCGATGCATCCGATCCGAATCAAGCGCCGATCCTCAATTTGCGCGGTGAGATTTTGATGGAGCAGAAGCAATTCGGCGAAGCAGAAACCGCGTTTAAAAAGGCGTCCGGGGTCGATCCGAAATTCCGCGAAGCGCAATATAATCTCGCGCAAATTCCATTTAAGGAAAAAGATTATGCCAAGGCGCGCGAGCGTTTCGAAACGCTTTTTCAGCAGACGCCAGGAGGGGACAAGAATCAGGCCGCGCAGATTATCCAGTTCAAGATCTACATGACCCTGTTGCTCGAAGACAAAGAGAGCCGCGCGCAAAAGATGATGGAGCAATTTCAGTTCACAGGAGATACGCCGGCGCTTTACTACGCCCAGGCGGCCTGGGAGTTTAAGCACAACAATCCAAACAAAGCGACCGACTGGATCGCGTCGGCGAAGAGGATTTATTCGCCCGCTTTGAACAACCTTTTCGGGGACGCCTTTTATGATCTCGGCTGGGTGCAAGGTCCGGCGATCGTCGCTTCTGTGGCTCCGGCGACTGAAGCCGCCGTTGTAATGTCGGCGCAAACCGAGTCTTTCCCGGCAATCGAGCCCAGTCCTATTCCAGGCGCGGTTGTCGCAGCAAACAAAGCACCGAAGCAACCAAGAACCGAGTCTGTACGTCCTTCTACACCGGCCGCGAGTCCGGCGATCGCTGGCATTGAGGCGATGACTTCGCGAGCGGCCAACTCTCCTATAACAGTCATGCAGGCGCCTGTCGTTGCCTCAAACCAGTCCATGGCTGCGGGAGCTCTGGCCAAGCCAGCATCTGCGGCACCTATCGTTGTCGCTACGCCGGCGACCGTTCCTGCGCCAGCCCGGATTCACGAGTGGTCGCGGCCCGCCATGGGTGAGACGCGGCAGAGATTACTTGTCGGCGGCTTGCTTTTGGCCGGCATCTTCCTGTTGGCTTGGGTGATTGTTCCTGAGATTCGCCGCCGCACAATCAATGTCCCGGTTTTTCGCCATGCCGCGCCGGTGACCGGGCCTCGCGTGGATGAAGCCGAGATCTCGTCTTCCAAAACCGAGGTGACAGCGGCGAGCAATCGTCTGATTGGTCGACCCCCTCGAGTGTCGTTACAATTGCAGGCTTCCGAACCTTCGTTGCGCCGCGGCGTTCTGGCGCTAGGAAAATCTTCCCGCGGCTTGACTGGGAATTCGACTCTGACCACCGGTGTCCCGCAACCTGTCGTCCCGCCTGCTGCAGAAGTTGCAGTAGGACCGCTAGCGATCGCCGAACCCCTTCCTGAGTCCGCGGTTGGCCCTGTCACCAAGCAAGCGGTTGAACCTGCAAGCTTCGAATTTATGCCGGATGCCGGCGTTATCTCTCCGTTCGTTTCGCCAATGCCTGAAATGCACGAGCCCATCGAATCGACGAACGAAGCTCCCACCGTTTTTGAGACGGCCGTCGCTCCTGTCGCGGAGCCTTTGATCGATTCTAAAGTGGAACCTGAAATAGAACCGCTGGAACCGATCGGGCAAGGACAGCCCATTCCGCACCAAATACCGGTCCTTGCGACGGAACCGCTCGTAGTCGAGCATGTCGAGGCGCCGTCTTTTAGTCCAATAGCTATTTCCACCGAGCCCTCAGTCCCGCAATCAACCTCATCTCTAACCATGCCTGAACCGACCCAAATCCCAACCGCTGCTCCAGTAATCAGAACCCCAGCCGCCCCAGGCACGATGCAACCCGCTGACGCCATGCACGCCGCTGTGCAGATCACTTTCTCATTTGAGATCGCCTCGATGCAACTGACGCCAACCTTCAAGATGGGTGCTTTGCAAGTACGGCCGACATCCAAGATTGTTACGATGCGCCTGGCTCCTTCCCAGCAGCAGCAGCCGGCGGTGAATCTGCAGGTCACTTTCGAGATTGCAAAGATTCAGCCCACAGGAGGGGCGCTCGGCACTCTTCGGTTGACCCCGTCTCAGCAGCAAAGGCCAACGGCCACGGGTTCGCCTTCGTTCACGGTGGCAGGGTTACAACTTGTCTCGAATTTTGAGGCCGCGCCTGTTCAGCTTACTCCATCGCAGCAAGGCCAGGCTTCCGTTCTGGTGACAGCCCCGTTTCAGATCGCGACCATCGAGTTTTCGCCATCGTTTGAGATCGCATCCCTTGTTCTGAATTCGAGTTCCAAGCAGGTTTCCGTGCAACTGCCCGGCGCCGGTCCCGGCTCAGAAGGCGCTCCAATGTTCGAGATTGCAAATCTGCAGCTCACTGGCGGTGGCGAAATAGGCATGCTGCAGCTCAATCTGCTCGGTCATGGCCCGAAGCGGGCGTGATTTAGCGGACGCTACGGCATTCCGAACCGTAAATCCTGCTGCCTACCTCGGCGGCGTCGAGCGCCTGGCAAAGCGACCGCGATTTAAAGATCGTAGCTGTTTAGGTAGAAATTCTCCGTCGCGCCTGATCAATTTACCGTCGAAATAAATTTTTCCACCACCATATTCTGGCCGCTGAATGCTGACCATGTCCCAATGGACCTGGCTTCGATTTCCATTGTCGGCCTCTTCGTAAGCTTGACCAGGTGTGAAGTGGAATGAGCCGGCAATTTTCTCATCGAACAAGATATCCCGCATCGGTTCCAGAACGTGCGGATTAAACCCGAGTGAAAACTCACCGATATAACGGGCGCCGGCATCTGAATCGAGGATCTTATTCAGTTCCTTCGTTCGATTGCTTGTGGCATTGACGATCTTTCCATCTCGAAACTCCAGGCGGATTCCATCGAAACTAATGCCTTGATAAATGCTCGGCGCGTTAAAAGTAACATGCCCCTGGACAGAATTTTTCACGGGGCAACTGAAAACCTCACCGTCGGGGATGTTGCGGTCACCCCCACAGATCACAGCCGGAATTCCTTTGAGGCTGAAGCGGAGCTCGGTCTCGGGCTCTTTGATCTCGACGCAATCCGTTTTTTCCATCAGCGCCTTAAGCGCTTTCATTCCAGGTTGCAGTTTGCGATAATCCAGGGTGCAGACTGCGAAATAAAAGTCTTCGAAAGCCTCCGTGCTCATTCCAGCAAGTTGTGCCATCGCTGGGGTCGGCCAGCGCAAGACTACCCACTTCGTTTTTTTAACTCTTTGGTCCTGCACCGGCCGCATTGTTTTGGCGATCAATTTCATCCGCTCCGCCGGCACGTCCGATAATTCGGTGATGTTGTTGCTGCCACGCAGCGCAATATACGCGTTCATCTTTTTCATCCGTGCCAGTTCGTGGCTCGCCATCAGCTTTAGTTGTCGCTCCGACGCCCCGAGTGCAAGAGCGCGGCTGACTCGTGCGCGGTGAATTTGGACGAAGGGAATTGCGCCAATGTTTCGCGCCGTCCGGATAAGCGCGATAGTCATTTCTTCAGGAACGTCGAACGCTTCGATCAAAACGTTTTCGTCGCGCTTAAGTCGAATGGAATAGCCAACAAGAAGTTTGGCGAGCGTGTCGAAGCGGGCATCATGCATAGGAGGTTATGATTCCACTGGACGCGACGGATGCAACCCAGGGCCGAGACCGGTACTCCACCTAGCCGGCCCGGATAAGTTTTGCTGCAAACGCACCATCAAAGCCGTCTCGGAACGGAAGCGACGATCGAGCTTCCATTTGTCGCGAGTTTGCAAATTCACGCAAGAGTTGCTGCACCACCTTTTCATTTTCTTCAGGCTCAAGACTGCACGTGCTATAGACAAACACTCCGCCAGTCTTCAATAAACCGAGGGCTGTGCGAACAATTTTGAGTTGCTGCTCTTGCATGCGAGCAAAGTCCGCTGCTCTTATTCGCCATCGAACGTCCACGCGGCGTCGCATCACTCCGGTGTTGCTGCAAGGGGCGTCAATCAAGACGCGGTCAAAAGGAGCGATCGCAACAAGTTCTTTTGGGATGCGCCGGTGCGTCCAATCGAAATGAAAAACGCGAGCAATTCCGGCGCCGAGTCGCGCAAGATTTTCTTCGAGAACGCGGAGGCGCCCGACTGCCCGGTCGCAGGCCACGATCGCGCCCCGATTTTGCATCAGTTCCGCGACGTAACTTGTTTTTCCACCCGGCGCCGCACACACGTCGAGAATTTTTTCTCCAGGTTGCGGGTCGAGAAGCCGGCAAGCAATGGCTGTACTTGGGTCTTGAATGTAGCAATGACCCTTGGCGAGAGCCTCGGTTGGAAACGCACGAAATTCCACAAAACCTCGATTACCTGATATCGACCGCGCTTCGGGATAAGCCCGACGAAAGTCTTGGCGACCGATTTTCAATCGATTGATGCGGGCATACAGAGGCGGCGGGCGGTTATTCCAAGTGCACAACGCTTCGGCGGCGTCGGGTCCAAAGTTCTGTTCCCAACGTGCGACCAGAAATCGTTGATGAGAGGTGCGGATCGCCAAGCACTGCTTGCTTGCCTGCAAACGCAATTCATCTTGCCGACGCGCCGCGGTCCGAAGAATTGCGTTGATCAATGCCCGACGGCTTTTTGGCGCGAGCTCGACCGTTTCGTGGACCGCCGCGTGCTCGGGTGTTTTGAGAAAAAAGAGCTGGTAAAGACCGAGGCGAAGAAGATCGCGAAGATCGACATCGAGGGGAGACTGGCGCAGGGAGCCGATCCAAAAATCAAGCAGCGTTGCATTGCGCAGGACGCCGTAAAATAACTCCAGAATAAAAGCGCGGTCCCGCGGATCGAACTCCGTCTGAGCCAGCAGTTTGTTGATGATCGAATCGGCGAAGCGCTTTTCGGTTCGCCACGCCCGCAGCGCTGCCAGCGCAGTCAGGCGAGCGGACGGTTGTGCCATGCGCTTCGCCACGGATGATGCGCTCAGTGTGGCGTGATGCTGGCGCGACCGATGGAATGATAGCGGAAGCCGAGCTGGCCCATCGTCTCGGAATCAAACAGATTTCGTCCATCAAAGACGATCGGCGTAATCATTCTTTCTTTTACCAGAGCAAGATCGACATTGGCGAATTCGCTCCATTCCGTGGCAATAATCAGTGCTTCGGCGCCGTCGATCGCTTCGAGAGCAGAAGCTGCGAACGCGACGCCCTCGATGGTCTTCACCTCGCGTGCCCTTTCCATACCTTTTGGATCGTAGGCGGTGACACGCGCGCCTTCGCGCAAAAGATTGGCCACCAGCTCAATCGCGACAGAGGAACGAATATCGTCGGTGTCCGGTTTGAACGTGAGCCCCCAGACAGCGATTTTCTTTTCGCGCAGAACCCAAAGCGTTTCGCGTATGACTTTGAGAAAACGCTCTTTCTGCGCCGTGTTTATCCGCTGCACTTCCTTGAGCAAATTAAACGGCACACCAAGTTGTTCGGTGATCGTGATAAATGCCGCAATGTCCTTTGGGAAACATGAGCCACCGTAGCCGATTCCAGCATTGAGAAAATCGCGACCGATGCGCCGGTCCATTCCAATTCCGTCAGCGACTTTTTCGACATCGGCGCCGCTTGCCTCACAAATAGCCGAAACGGCGTTGATGTAGGAAATTTTTAGCGCGAGAAACGAATTAGCCGCGTGTTTGATGAGCTCGGCACTGTTAATGTCGGTAACGAGAATCGGCGCCATGAATGGCTCGTAGACCTTCTTCATCAGGTCGATGGCGTGTTCGCTTTGAGCCCCAATGACAATCCGGTCCGGATGCATCAAATCGGCCACGGCGCAGCCTTCGCGCAAAAACTCAGGATTGCTGACCACATCAAACTTCGCGCGATGGCGATTGTAACGTTTGATGGATGTGGCGACTTTTTCACCTGTTTTCACAGGCACAGTGCTTTTATCGACAATGACGCGATAGCTGGTCAAGACGCCTGCAATCTCACGCGCGACCTTTTCGATGAAGCTAAGATCGACATCGCCATTCAGCTGTTGCGGAGTGGGCACGGCAATGAAAACGATCTGTGAATTTTCGACGCCTTCGCGAATGCTGCCGGTAAAACGCAAGCGATGGGCCGAAACGTTGCGATGGATCACTTCCTCGAGGCCAGGTTCGTAGATCGGTACTTTGCCCGCCTGCAGTGCATCGATTTTGCGGGGATCGTTGTCGATGCACAAAACGTTGTGACCAACGTCGGCAAAGCAAGCTCCGGTAACAAGGCCGACGTAACCGGAACCAATGATTGAAATGTCCATAGCGAATGAAGTAGCACCGCGGCTCAGGCGCGATGAAGGAGTGGCCCGGCCGAGTCTGGACAGCGTAACATTCTTCGTGCTGTCTCGCTCATGGGCTCTGGCCTGCCCCCGCGGGATCGAAATTCAAATCGAGGCCGAATTTCGGAAATGCTTTAAGCGTGACGGTAAATAGCACGCCATATTCTTTCACGCCTGCGTTGTCTCGAATCACGGCGCCGAATGAGGCTACCCAGTTTGTTAGATCGCGATACACAGAGTAGCGCTGTTGCTCAAGAACTCCGGTTGCCTCTTCGTAGACCTCCTGGACGCCCAGGCTCCAGTTTTCATCGAGGCGATAATATCCTCCGACGACGAACAAGCTGCTGTCCAGGAAGGAAGGATTATCATTTAAATAGCGATGCCCAGCGCTCAATTGCAAATTCGCCATCGGTTGCACAGTTACGCTCGTATTGACTTCCGTAAAACCCTTGTCGAAAGCCGGAATTTGAGAGTTGACCGTGAACGCGACCCACGGCAGCGGCGCGAAGTGAATATTGTTAAAAAAGTTAGAATATGGCGTCCGATCATAGGGATTGTCGAAGTTCACGTCAAAAAAAGTATCGACTTCGAGCCAGGTGAAGGTCTCATCGTCGCGCCGCGTCTCGAGACGATTGCGGACGCCGAGGCGCCAGACCGTCCAATTATCGATTGAATCGATCGAAGTGAATTGTGGGAAATCGATTGGGCGAAGTTGGGTGGAAGGTTCAAATCGATCGAATTGGAGAATGGAGGCTGGGTCGGCGCCGCCATTGGCTACGTAAGAGAAGTTCGTAAATGGCTGGATCACGTGGAGAAGTCCATCGAGACCAAGCGCCCGGTTTTGGACATTCTCCCAATCGCGCGAGATTTTAAAAGATGCTTCTGCACCGGCGTTAAAGACTGTCCGGAATGTGTCGCCCCCAAAAACGATCGGTTCCGCGAGGGTCGGATCTGGCAGAAGGAAGTCTGGGACCAGCGGATTTGAGCTTGGCCCGAAGACTGTTTTTCCGAGGTCGCGAGTTTCGCTATAGTAGGTGCCTCGGAAACCAACGCGCGGCACGATGGAAAGCCAGCCGAAGTAAGTGTTCGGATAGAGAAGCTGGTGGAAACTATCGAGACGAGTCGCGCCATAACTTTCAAAGGCCGAGCCGACGGGGAATTCTCGTCGCAGATCAGCAAATCCGCTTTCGCCTTCGTAGAAAATCGGCCCGCCAAAAAGCGCGTGCCGCTTGATATCCAGGACTACTTCCGGCAAACGTTCTGTTTGTTCAAAGAAGTTGTTTGCCTGAAAACGCGTGATCGCGGTTAGCGTGTAAAATGGGTCGGTCTTGGCTAACGCGACCACATTATCGGGAACAGGATTGATGCGGAACTCATTCTGGTAGAAATCCTGCATCACAAAGGCGTCACTCAACTTGGTCACGTCAACGATGCCGTAGATGTTATCAGTGAACTCCGTCCGGTCCTCTAGGCCGAGTCGGTATCGCCCGGTCGGAACTGCTCCGCGCGGCAGGGTCGTGCGATTCAACAGTGGATTTTGATCCTGTAGATAATAGGTCTTGAGCTTGGCCCAGCTGCTGTTGTCTTTGCCATAATCGATGTCCGATTCGAACCCGATGGCCACGCCGCGCCGGACCCGATAGTCTAGCCGAACGCGGCCTTTGATGTTCTCCCGGATCGGGAACGTCACTTGAGTGAGGAGCGATGGCCCCCATGAGCTCAAAAACGCCGGTGAGACCGTAAAGCTGAACGCGTCACTGAGCGACTGGTACAAATAAGGCCACCAAAGGATCGGCACGTTGCCAACGTAGAAGGTCACATTTTGAAAAACGACACGGTCTTTCTCGTAAACTCGAATCTTCCGCGCCCGCAGATGGAAATTGGCATTTGGGGAATCATGCGTGGTGAAGATTCCGTTCTCTACCAGGTAGCCGTTTTCGGAAATTTCGCTGACATTTTGACCGCTTACAAAGTATGGATCCGATTCGGTCCGCATGTTGGTCGCGCGAATCCGTTTTGTGTCGATGTTGTAAATGCCGCTCTCGGCCAGGTAAAGATCGACATCGCGATAGATTCGCACATGGCCTTCCGCCAGCACTTCGTGTGTGTGCGAATTGTATTGCGCGTAATCGGCATAGATGTCTGTGTCGCCGACGTGAATGGCGACATTGTCTCGCGCTGTGGCCAGCCCATCCTCATAGCTGGTTTCGCCAGTGGACGTGATTTCGATTGGTGAATTTTCCGGAGTCTTGATTGCTCCCTTGGCCAAGCCAGCTGCCAAAAAAAAGAGTGCAAGGAACAAACGAGCCGGCATTCGCATGGCGGACGACGAAGGTAGCGGAGCAAGGGGCTCTTGCAAAGCCAAAAACCGGATGCGAGTGAAGCCGCTCATTTGCACAAGAGCCTATTTTGTCAACAAAGCACCTGATCGATTTCAGCCGTCCAAGGCGAGACGTAGCCCTGCGATTTGCTGATTTAGCCCACAGCTCAAGACAATCGCGGCACGCGCCCTCCTCACGCTCATACGAATAGTTGGAATTCGTAACCGAATTTCGGCAGGCGCGTGAAGCAATGGGGGCAGTTCTTCGTGCCGTAGAGCCTGGCTTGCCACGATGATCTGCCACAAGCCGCCGGCCCCGACACTTTCACCGAGCGCTGGTTTCACCGTGTAGACGAGCGCCTCCGGGACTAATCTCGACAGCGCGCGGCATTCCGCTTGATCGACAAATGTGCCGTTCGCGCTCGCAATGACAAAGTCGTTTTCAGCTTCAATGAGCTCGGAAAGGATTTGTTTCAAAACTGTTTCCGCGTCAGTGCGTTTACGGTAGTAGCGGCCGGCATGAGTACTCTCGATCTTCAGTGGCCCTCCGCGTGCCAGCAGGATTGCTCCGGCTCCTTCGCTCAAAATCATCCCTTTCGCGATTTCACTGAAGGGTTCGACCGGAGCTTCCGAACGGAGAAGACGCCACCGGCGATACGCGTCGCAAAGGAGCCAGTCGACTTCTTCCGCGCCGACGACAAGGCAATAGTCGATCGCATCATTTGCCATTACCTCCTCGGCCATTCTCATTGCCACAAACCCGACGGCCCCATCACCCACCAGCGTGTAAGTGGCGCCCGTAATCCCAAGAATGGCCGCAAGGTGGCTTGCGGGCGCGTTAAAAACCGTTTCGGGAAACAAGAGTGGACTGGCTGCTTGCGGGCCCGATTCAACGATGTCGCGGTAAAAACGTTTCGTGTAGATCACGCCGCCATTCGAGATTGCGAAGATGAGCGCCATTCGCTCGGCAATCTCTAAATCGAGTTTCACGCCTGCGTTGGCCAGTGCTTCCAAACCGGCCGCCGCGGCAAAGCGCGAAATCAAACTGACACGGCGCAGGCGCGGGTGCGGCGCCAGACTAGCTAACACGGACTCCGGCACTCGAAAAACCGTGTAAGATTGACCATCACATTGCCCGGCAATTTTTTCAGCGTGCGCTTCTTCGCCGCGTAGCAAACGGTCCCAGACGAGATCAATACCGGCTCCCAATGGTGTAATCCACCCCATGCCGGCAATACCCAGACTCATGTCTTGAATTGCTGTATTACAATGGAAGCGTTCGTGCCGCCGAAACCGAACGAGTTCGAAAGAACTGTGCGCACAGACGCGGGCTGCGATTCATTCGCGACAATGTTTAGATCGGCATCTTCATCTGGAGCGCGGAAATTGATGTTTGGAGGGAGAAATTGATGCTGGAGCGCGAGCAGGCAGACAATGGCCTCCACCGCCCCCGCTGCGCCTAACGAATGGCCCATCATGCTTTTAGTCGAACTTACCGGGACCCGACCGAACAACTGGCCAATTGCTTTGCCCTCGGTTGCGTCGTTCAACGGAGTAGCCGTTCCATGTGCATTGATGTAATCGACCGCGTCGGCCGCAAGCCGCGCGCTCTTGAGAGCCCGCTCCATCGCTTGCCGCGCTCCACTTCCGGAAGGATTCGGTTGCGTGAGGTGGAAATTATCGGTCGAAATACCGTAGCCGATTATTTCTGCAAGGATTGCCGCATCGCGCGCCCGCGCGGCCTCGAAATTCTCCAAAGCGAGAATCGCGGCACCTTCTCCGAGGACCATCCCGGTACGATGCCGATCGAACGGGCGACATTTCTCTGGCGTTGAAGCTTGCAGCGAATCAAAGCCGACAAAAACCAATTCGGAGAGCGCGTCATAACCACCAGCCAGGACGCGCTCATAACGCCCCGAGCGGACGCAGTCGAAGGCGTGGCCGATGGCGTTTGTGCCGGAAGCACATGCGTTGGCAATCACTTCGCAAGGCGCGGATATGCCAAATGCTTCCTGCGCATCAATCACCGCCTTTTGCGCTGGATAATTTGCAATCCATGTAGGAGAGCGGCGTAAATCATCATGTCGATGTAACGCTCTGTAATAATCCTCCCCGTAGCTCATGCCGCCGCTTGTCGTGCCCACGACGGTTAAATCCGGCTCGAATTGTCGATCTTGCGTGAGCGCTTCCTCCAAAGCCGTAATCATCATGTGCGAGGCGCGATGCAGACGTTGTCCGCGCCGTCCATTCCGCTCGACGACCACGCGTTCATCCGGGACTTGGCCGGCAGTTTTGCATCGGCATCGATCCACGGAGAATCTTGTGACCGGCGTGATGCAGTCGCGCGCTGCCTGCAGCGACGCGAGCGTCTCAGCCAATCCGCAACCAAGCGGGCTGATTATCCCTGCGGCTACAACCGCAACGCGGGCCGCACCACTTTTTCCGTTTAACGCGGTGGATCTCGTCATTTTAATATCGCCAATTGACCCTCGATTTGATGTTGCTTTCTGAAAAAAGGCACTTTACTAATGAGGCCGAAACGGAAACGGAGCTCGGAAGTTGGTGGATTGTCAGTTGGAGTTTATTCAGTGGCGATTTGAAATCCGATAAGCGGGAACAGTGACCTAGCGGCGTTTTCCACAATAAACTCAATGGGAACTAAATTATACGTAGGAAATCTTTCGTTCAACACGACCGAAAACGAGCTGCAGGAGCTTTTCTCCCAGGCCGGCACAGTGCAGGAAGTGACGCTCATGCAGGACAAATTCACAGGCAAATCCCGGGGATTTGCGTTTGTGACAATGGGCTCCGAGCAAGAAGCTCAAAACGCCATCACTCAAGTTAACGGCAAAACGGTAGACGGCCGAGCTTTGACCGTGAATGAAGCCCGGCCACGTGAGCCTCGCCCGCCGGGCGGCGGCGGCGGCGGTGGACGCGGTGGTTATGGTGGTGGGGGGGGCTACGGCGGCGGGCGCCGCGACGGCGGGCAAAGGCGCGGCCACTAAGCCGTCATTTTCGGCGAGCGGTTGGTCAAAGATCAGGCGCTAATTTCCAGGAAAAGGGTTCACGCACGGCTGTGATAGACTCGGCGTGCGAATCACTTTTTGATGGCAACCGAACAAAACAGAAGGAGCTCTGCGATTTATGCCTGACGAACCAGACGCACAAGAAAAAGAGAGCCCGCAACCATCGGAGAACATCCAGATCCCGGGAATTCCAAAGCAAACTGCTGGGGCCGTAACCGGTGCTGCGATCGGAAGCATCGCCGGCCCTGTCGGCGCGGTCGTAGGCGGAGTCGTTGGTGCTTTTGCGGGGAGGGCGGCGGCTCGCGGCCAACCTATTTTCCCGAAAGCGAAACCGCGCAAATCCAAATCGAAGAGCGGTTCAGCAAAAAAATCTTCGAAGTCGCGGAAAGCTGGGAAAAGATCGACAAAACGGCGTCGTCCGGTTTCCAAGTCGGCGAAGGGAACGGGGAGACGGACTGGAAAAGCTCGCGCAAGCAAATCGCGCGCGAGAAAAGCCCGCCGGGCGAACCCCAAATCGCGCGGGGGTAAGAGTTCGCGCAAACCCCACCGCTAAAGTAGAAGCCTGCTGGTATTCGCGCCGGCAAGAACTGGGCAGGGCTGGATTCGAACCAGCGAAGGCGTAAAGCCAGCAGATTTACAGTCTGCCCCGTTTGGCCACTCCGGAACCTACCCCTCGCTTGCGAGCGTTGATATAGGCTGGCGCGGCGCGCCTCGCAAGTAATTTGCCCGGCTGGTGAGAGCGTCAGATCGGCAAATATTATTGTCGATCTTTATGAGATGAACTCGGCGATCGTCTTGACCACATAACCTTGTGCCTCGCGCGAGATCTCTGGGTAAATCGGTAATGCCAACGTCTCGCCAGCCGCGCGCTCGGTCTCCGGCAGATCGCCTTTCTTGTAACCGAGATAAGAAAAACATTTTTGCTCATGCAGGCCTAGCGGATAATAAATCGCGGTGTCGATTTCGCGCTTCGCGAGATGATCACGTAACTCGTCGCGTCTGTCCGTGCGGATAACGTATTGATGATAGATGTGGTGATTCGTTAGGCCACGCTCGCGATAAGGTTCGGCGGGCAGCGCAATCCGGTTGGTCAGACTACGACCCGTGAATTCTTCTCGATAAAAATCCGCCGCAGCCCGGCGCGCTGCCGACCACGTGTCGAGGTACGCAAACTTGACGTTGAGAATCGCCGCTTGGATCTCGTCCAGCCGGAAATTGCCACCAATAAAATCGTGATAATAACGCGGCTCCATTCCATGTTGACGAACAACGCGCAATCTTGTCGCCAATTCTTCGCTACGGCAGACGACTAATCCGGCGTCGCCGGCTGCGCCGAGGTTCTTGGACGGATAGAAACTGAAACAACCGACCTCGCCCATTGTGCCCGCTTTGCGCAGAGCCGTGTGAGCCGTGAGATATTCCGCGCCAATGGCTTGCGCCGCGTCTTCGATGACGTCGAGATTGCATCGCTCGGAGATCGCGTGAATCGCATCCATCTCGCAGCACAATCCGAATAAATGGACTGGAATGATCGCGCGAATTTTGCGCCCGGCGCTGTCGCGCAGCTGGCCGTGTGAATCCCGCTTGCATCGATTGTCGATGTACCACTCAAGTGCGGTTGGCGACAGATTGAAGGTTTTTGGATCGACATCGACAAACAACGGCGTCGCACCCACGCGCGCGAGGCAACCGGCCGTTGCAAAAAAGGAGTAGGCGGTTGTGATTACAGCATCGCCGGGCCCGATCTTGAGAGCCATTAGAACCGCGAGCAACGCATCCGTTCCGGATGAGACGCCGATCGCATGTGGCGCATGAAGATAGTCACAGATCGCTTTCTCGAATGCCTTTACTTGCGGCCCGAGGATAAAGCGCTGGCTCGCTAAAACGGCATCGATCTCCGCTCGGATCGGCGCCGCCAAGGCGCGGTATTGTTCGCTTAGATCGAGAAGCGGCACCCGCATGGCGCGAATAGCTTGGCAGCTTCGCCCCGCGGTTCAATCCGAAGTTTATTGCGACGATATGGGCCGTTGACCGAACAGTTTGCCCACGTTACGATCTCGGGCATGGGGTTGCTCCGCGGACTTTTTTGGCTCGCCCTTTTTGTTTTCTTCACATTTTGCTTCATCGTGCTCTTCGAGTACGGGACGCACGATTTCACGAATGGATTCCAAAAAGAAGCCGCGCGCGTAAAAGCATTTATCGTTAAACAGACGAGCAAAGCGGAAAGGCCAAAGAAGTAATTCGCAAGGCTGTTGCCGTTATTCCACAAACTCAATCTCGACTTGATTGTCGATGTATCCGGCGGCGTGTGCATCGCCAAGGAATTTACGAATCGCCGCGCGCCCGGCATCGCCGTAATCCCGGGTGTAATCGTTGACATACATCCCGATAAACTTTCCGGCGAGCTCTGCATCCATTTCGCGGGCGTACGGTAATGAGTGGCGCACCGCCTCACCGCGGTGGGCAAGGCCGTAGTCGATGCTTTGTCGCATGATCTGAAGGAGGTCGTGCCGTACAGAATGCGGGATATCTTTGCGCAACACATTTCCACCGAGCGGCAGCGGCAATCCGGTTTTGCTTTTCCACCATTCGCCAAGATCGACAATCTTCGCAAAACCGAAGCGCGCGTAAGTGAGTTGCCCTTCGTGAATGATGAGACCGGCACCCGCCTGGTTATTTTTGACGGCGTCGAAGATTTGATTAAACGGGACGATGACGTGCTTGAAATCGCCGAGATAAAGCTGCAGTGCGAGATAGGCGCTGGTCATTCGACCGGGCACCGCAATTACTTGAGAACGTAACCAGTTCCTTATCTGATCATCCGATCGTGTGCGCGGAATCTTTGTCCCATTGCTAATGAGGATTGGTCCGTAACCATCTCCCATGCTCGCGCCGCATGGCATGAGCGCATACTTGTCGCTGACGTGCGCATACGCGTGGATCGAGATCGCGGAAATGTGAAGTTCGCCGCGGAGGGCGCGTTCATTCAGCGTCTGAATATCTTCCAGTCGATGTTCGAACCGGTAACCACGGAGGTCGATTTTGTTTTTTGCCATTGCATAAAACATGAATGCATCGTCCGGATCGGGTGAATGTCCGAGCGTAAAAACTACCTGATCCCACAGCATGAGCGCACGCTATCTGCCCATCTGGAAACGCGCAAGAACACCTCCGGTTGTCCTTCCATTCGCGGTTGCCGTTTGCGTTAGAAGAGCTGTTCCGGTAGCCTCAAACGCATGGCGAAGTCCGGTCTCGGAAAAGGTCTTGGCGCATTGATTGGTGGTCGCCCGGCGGCGGTGCCGGTCGAGGATGTCGATCCACGGGAAAACATTCACCAAGTCAGCCTCGCGAGCATTGTTCCGAGCGGACTACAGCCACGCAAGGATTTCGCGCCCGACGCATTACAGGAACTGGTCGATTCAATCCGGCAACACGGCATCATTCAACCGCTTATCGCGCGGCAGGTGGGCGATCGGTGCGAGTTGATTGCTGGCGAACGGCGCTGGCGCGCGGCTCAGGAGATCGGCCTCACCGAAGTGCCGGTGATTATCCGGAGGGCCAACGATCTGGAAGTCCTCGAGATTTCGTTGATCGAGAACTTGCAGCGCGCCGATCTAAATCCAATCGAAGAGGCGCAAGGTTACGCCAGACTGGCGGGCGAATTTGGAATGCGCCAGGAAGACATCGCGTTAAAAGTCGGGCGCAGTCGCACGGCCGTTGCGAACTCGATGCGCTTGCTCGATCTGCATCCGCAAATCCAAGTCTGGATTGGGCAGAGTTTGCTTTCGGTTGGTCATGCAAAGGTCTTGCTCGCATTAAAATCCCCGGAGGAGCAGCTTCTCGCCGCGGAAACGGTTTTGCGGCGCAACGCCACCGTTCGGGCGACGGAGCGGGTGGTGGCACGCCAGCTCGGGATCGGCCGCTTGCGACGGAAGCCGCGCACCGCGGAGTTAACCGTTACTTCCGCCGCAATTGAAGACTTGCAAAACCGACTGCAACAACATTTGGGCGCCCACGTCACACTTCATCACGGCGAAAAACGCGGGCGCATCGAGATCGAATATTACGGGAGTGACGATCTCCAGAGGATCCTTTTGGTCCTCGGTTTGAGAGCGAGCGAAAGCTAAACGGACCGCGAAAAAAGCGCGGAGATGCGACGCCGATTTTTTTATCTCGATCTTAATTCGCGCACGATCTCGATCGGCGCCGCTTTAATTTTTCTTTCAGCGCTCAGCGGGGAAGCCGCCGAAACCTCCGCGAATGGAAAATCATGGGAAGAATTTTCCGGCGACAAAGCACTCGCGCATGTCCAGCAGCTCGTTGATTTCGGTCCGCGGCCGGCGGGATCCGAGGCGATCGAAAAATCCCGGACGTACATCGACAATCAACTTCGACTGGCAGGCTGGCAGGTCGCGCGACAGGCATTCAGCGGCGATACGCCGCGCGGGAAAGTCAGCTTCGTTAATTTGATCGCGCGCTTTGGAAAACCGATCCCGAAGGTGGAGCCCGGCTCTTTGTTTCTGCTCTGCTCGCACTACGACACAAAAATTTTCCGCGCGTTTCCTTTTGTTGGCGCAAATGACGGCGGCTCGAGCAATGGCGTTTTGTTGGAGATGGCGCGCGTTTTAGGGAAACATTCTGAGCTCGGCGCGAAAGTGGAGCTGGTTTTTTTCGATGGCGAGGAAGCGGTCGAAAGCTTTTCGGAAACAGACGGCATTTACGGCAGCAGGTATTTTGCGAAACAGCTCAGTGCGACAAAAGAATCCAAACAATTTCGCGGCGGCATTTTGTTCGACATGATTGGCGATCGCGCACTCAAGGTTACGCTTCCTCCGGATTCACCGACAAAATTGGCGCGCGAAATTTTTTCGTCGGCGGAAGCGCTGAAGTTGCGAACTTATTTTACCTACTTCGATCGCGACATCACAGACGATCATACGCCGCTCAACGCCGTCGGAATTCCGACTGTCGATCTTATCGATTTTCGATTCAGTTATTGGCACACAGCCGACGACACGATCGACAAAATCAGCGCCGATAGTTTGCAGAAAGTCGGGATGGTCGCGGCGTATTTTCTGTCCGAGTTCGCTCTCAAATGAAATTGCGTTTTTGGATGATGATGGCGCTCGTTTGCATCGGCGGCGCGTTGGCGAGCGAGCTTGTGGTTTGGTGTGCGGTTTGTCGCGATATTCTTGGCCGATTAGCGGGGGCACGGCCATCTCGTCGCGCTGGTGCATCAACGCGGGATTTATGAGAGCGATCTCGAAAATGGAACTTCGAAAGAGCAGCTGATCGCGGCGCAAAATGTGCACTGGCTGTCGAGAAACGAATCCGTTCCGAAAGCGATGGTTGATCGCGATTATGATTTGATCAAAGCGCAGTTTGTCGATGAGAACGGATTTCAAAGCCCGTTGCGCTCAAACTGGCTTTGGCCGGTTTATTTGCGCGCAGAGATCGAGGAGCAGCGACGCGATCTGCGTTGGATCGACAATAAAATTTCCACTGTGGTGATAAATGTTTCGGATGACGAGTGCCGCCAATTTTATGAGGCGCATCGTGATGCGTTTGTTCAGCCGCTGCGCTTTCGTGCCAATCATATTTTTTTTGCGGCGCCGGACGGATATCCTGCCGAAGTGATCGAAACGAAGCGACGTGCGATCGAAGCGGTCGCAACAGATCTGGCGCGCGGCGCCGATTTTTCGCAGCTTGCCGCGCAGTTTTCGGAAGACGAGGCAACCAAAGCTAACGGCGGCGATCTTAATTATTTCTCGTCGTGGCGCATTATGCCGGAATTCTTCGGCGCGATTGCCAAACTTCGGGTTGGCGAAACGAGCGAACCATTCCGATCTCATCTTGGCTTTCACATCGCGCGTTTGATCGACATAAAAGCGGCGCGCGCCCTGTCTTTTGAGGAGGCGCGACCGGAAGTAGTCTTGGCGCTTGAGAATGAAAAACGGCGAAGGGCATTGCAGAGTTTGGTCGCGGGTCTCGTAAAGCGTGCCGGGTTTGTGCGCCCGTCACGCTAGCGTGGCGAGCAAAATTCGTGAAACTTCTGCATTGCCTGCCAGCTAGTTTAACTTCAGTCTGATGCAGCACCGATGCTCGTAGCGGCGGGGTGCTAAGAACCATTCAATGTCCCGAAGGCACAAAAATGTCGGAGTAATCGGTCTCGGGATTATCGGAAGCCGAGTGACCGAGACACTTCGCCAGAAGGGGTTCCATGTTTTCGTCTGGAACCGGACGCCGCAACTAGTTCCGAACTTTGTCGGTGCGCCCGCGGAAATCGCAGAGATGTGCGATTTTGTGCAGGTCTTTGTCTCGGATGATGACGCACTGCTTCAGATGGCAGAGGACCTTGTTCCGGCGCTGGCGCCGCGCCACATTGTGCTCGCACATTCGACCGTCTCACCGCATTCGATGCAGCGAGCTGCATCGATTGTCGAAAGTCGCGGTGCCCGCTTTATCGAAGCGCCGTTTACCGGCAGCAAGACGGCCGCGGAAAAGGGCGAGCTTGTCTATTATGTCGCGGGGGACGATGCCGCATTACGGGAGGCGCGCCCGATTTTGGACGCCAGCGCGAAAGAAATTATGGTGATCGGAGAAATTGGACAGGCCACAGTTATCAAAATCGCGACCAATATGGTCACTGCCGCCAGCGTCCAGGCGGCGGCGGAAGCTTTGGCCCTAGTCCAAGCCGTCGGTCTGCCGATGGAAAAATTTGTCGAAGCCATGCGCGGCAATGCAAGTTATTCCACCACTCTCGCGCTTAAGTTGCCCAAAATAATCGAAGGGAATTTCGAGCCGCATTTTTCGATGAAGCACATGCTCAAAGACATGCAGATCGCAAGCCGATTAGCCTTGTCCCATCAGCTTGAGCTGGGGGTAGCCGCTGCTGCGAGGGATCGGCTTCTCGAGCAAATGCAACTAGGTTATGGGAACGACGATTACTCCGCTGTTGCGCGAAAGTATTTTGCCGATGTTCAACCGGCTGGTAGCGAAGAAGGCGGTTTCGAATTATTTGAACAGCCGGCGGTGCCCAAAGCCTTTCCGGGCGTTGAACTTCGTGGAGAGGTTTTGGAACCAGTTCAACCGGACAACTTCGTTCCCATGATGCCCGAAATAGCGGAGCAGGAGCCTGAAACCACTAACGATGCAATCGCTCCGGCGCCTGAGATCATACAGCCCGCGCCCGTTTCGGAAGAGTCAACGCCCACCCCTTCTTCGGAAGAGTCAACGCCTCAGGAGGAGAGTAGCACTGCGCTTCAAGAGGAAAATAGCACTGCGCCTCAAGAGGAAAGTAGCACTCCTGCTGCCGGCGAAGTATCGACACCGGTTTTGCCGCGCGAAGACGTTCAAGAAGAACAAACGCCGCGTGGCTTTCCAACGGGCCGCTGAGGCGTGGGACCGGCTAGTAAGGAAGCGGTCGCACCAAAAGAAAAATGACGCCGCCGCTGCATGCACGGGAAGGCGTTCTTTTCGATTTCTCCGCATGCGCAAAACTTCGCATTAGAGGAAATGATCGCCTTCGTTTCCTGAACGGACAGATTACAAACGACGCTCGCAAGGCGACCGAATCGACCGCGCTCGAGGCCTGCGTCTTGGGCGCAAAAGGCAGAATGAATGCCTACATCTCCCTTTGCGCCGCGCCGAACTGCTTTTTAGTCGATGCCGATCCTGAGCTTCGAGAATCGCTCCAGCCGCGCCTCGAGCGCTATATCATCGCCGATGACGTGCAGATCGAAGATGTCAGTGATCGATTGTCGATCTTTCATGTTTTGAACTCAAGCCCTCCCGCACTGCCGACCGAGTTCAAGATTATATCTGCGAATCGTTTTGCCGGTTTTGGTTGGGACATTTGGCTCGAAGCAAAGCAGCGCGATCGGATTTTTCGCCAATTATCGGAAGAGTTCGACTTTTGTGATGTGGATTGCGCGGAAGTTTTCCGAATCGAACAGGGGATTCCTCGCTGGGGTCGCGAGTTGACTGCGGAAATCATTCCGATTGAAGCAAACCTGGAAGGGCGCGCGATCGATTATGAAAAGGGCTGCTACATTGGGCAGGAAGTGATCTCGCGTATCAAAATGTCCGGTCAAATCAACAAGCGATTATGTGGCTTGGTCTCGGTAAATGATTCGCCGCTTATTCCTGGAATGCGACTGGCCTCAGGGACGGAAGAGTGCAAAGAGGTTGGATGGGTCACGAGTGCGGCGCACAGCCAAAGCCTGGGAAAAGAGATTGGGCTTGGTTACGTCAAACGCGGCTTCAATTCCACTGGGTCACGGCTAGAAGCGTTTATACTGGAGGACCCCATGGCCACGGCGCGTGTGGAGATTGTCGATCTTCCATTCGTGCGCTGACGATGCGCCGTGGTATAATTTCCTTTGTTCCCGCTATTTGCGTAATTTTTGATATTGCATTCTAAAGATCAGGGCGTGTAAAACTCAGTCCATTCTTCTTCCAAGGACCCCATGAATCAAAGATTGCTTGCAGAGATCGGCCGCACCCAGCGGTTGGAAATTCTTAACTCGCTCAAACGCACGAAAGGAATGTCCGTCAACGAGCTCGTTGCCAAAATGAAGATGAGCTACATGGGCATTAAACAGCATTGCCTTACCCTCCAGCGCGATGGTTACCTCGATACTTGGCGGCGACCGCAGAAAATGGGCCGGCCAGAAATGGTTTACCGGCTCACGCGTCGCACCCACGATCTTTTCCCTGCCGATAGCAACCAATTCACACTCGAGTTGCTCAAGTCAATTCAGGAAATGTTTGGCCTCAATGCGCCCGAGAAGGTTTTATACAATGCCTTCGAGAGAAAAGGCACGGCCCTCAAAGCGAAGGTAAAGGGAGAAACTGTGGCCGAGCGCGCGAAATGGCTGGCTAAGGTGCGTGATAGCGAAGGTCACATGGCGCAATTTATCACCGACGAGAAAGGAGGTGGCCCGCAGATTCTCGAATGCCATTCGCCGATTATGAACTTGCTCGATCGTTATCCAATCATCGGCCGTCTTGAGCAGGACATGTTTGAAGCCGTTTTGGGTACGCGCGTGCGCAGGGGAGAGACTCGCCATTCGGGTCTTTACGAGTGCGCGTTTTACTTCGCCTTGTAGTTGCATTGTCGATCTTTCGTCTTGCCACCGCGATTTTCTCTTTCGCGTCGGGTTAATTTCAGTTGATTGATGGCCCATGCTTAGGGCCTTTCCGACTGCGGTGATCGAAAATTTACGGCCGCTTGTTGACGGCGGACGCTACCCGGTCAAACGCGTGGCCGGCCAAGATCTCGTGGTCGAGGCGGATATCTTCAAAGATGGGCACGATGTTGTGGCTGCGGCCTTGAAGTGGCGTGTTCTCGGCGAGAATAGCTGGCACGAAACACCGATGGCTTACATCGACAATGACCGTTGGCGCGGCATCTGCACTCTCTACGATAGCGCGATCTACGAATACACGGTCGAAGCCTGGGCGGACACGTTTCGCGGCTGGCAGCGTGAGTTTGTGGCAAAGTTCGAAGCCGGCGCTCCCACACTGACGAGCGAAGCGCTGGAAGGCGCTGCGTTGCTCGAAGCCGCGTCGCAGCGCGCGCACGATCGCACGGACTCAGTCCGATTACTCCAGCTCTCCCAACAAATTGGCACGGCTGACAACGCTGAGATCAAAGCCATCGCGGAGTCTGGGGAACTAGACGTGCTCATGGCAACCTATCCCGACCGCTCGAGCGCGACGCAATATGCGCCACCTCCGCGCGTAATTGTCGATCGTCCAGCGGCGCACATGGCTGCATGGTATGAATTTTTCCCGCGTTCGGCCGAAGGGCGCGTCGATCGGAGCTCAACCTTCCGCGATTGTTTGCCGCGAATCGACGACGCGAAAGCGATGGGGTTCAATGTCATTTACTTGCCGCCGATTCATCCGATTGGTCGTACCAATCGCAAAGGCCGCAACAATGCGATCGTTTCCCAGCCCGGAGACCCGGGCGTGCCGTGGGCGATCGGTAGCGAAGTCGGCGGACATAAAGCGGTCGAGCCTTCCCTCGGAACCCTGGTTGATTTCGATTGGCTGCAAGTCGAAGTGCGCGCGCGCGGAATGGAGATCGCACTCGATTTCGCACTCAATTGTTCCCCCGACCACCCGTACGTGAAGGAGCATCCGGAGTGGTTCTATAAGCGGCCCGATGGTTCGATCAAGTTTGCCGAGAATCCACCGAAAAAGTACGAGGACATTTTTCCTCTCAACTTCCGTTGCGAAAACTGGCCCGAGCTCTGGGCGGAGATGCTGAGCATCGTCCTTTTTTGGGCGGAGCGCGGCGTGCGCATCTTTCGTGTTGATAATCCGCACACCAAACCGGTTGCCTTCTGGGAATACCTCGTTCCCGGCGTCCACAAAAGATATCCGGATGTGCTTTTTCTTTCCGAGGCATTCACAAGACCAAAAATGATGAAAGCGCTGGCGAAAGCTGGCTTTACCCAGAGTTACACTTACTTCACATGGCGGAATTCGAAATCTGAACTGATGGAATATTTCACCGAACTCACCCAAAGTGAAATGCGCGAATATTTTCGCGCCAATCTTTGGCCGAACACGCCGGATATTTTGCCGTTTTTCCTTCAGGACGGCGGTCGGCCTGCATTCATGATTCGAGTCACACTCGCCGCCACGCTCTCAACTCTCTACGGCATCTACAGCGGCTATGAACTGTGCGAAAATGACGCTCTGCCCGGTCGCGAGGAATATCTGGATTCCGAGAAGTATCAATTGAAGAAGCGGGATTGGAACGCGCCGGAGAACATCAAGGATTGGATCACGCGGTTGAATCAAATCCGGACCGAGAATCGCGCGCTCCATTTTTACAATAACTTGCGCTTCTATCAGGCGGATAATAACGCGATCCTGTTTTACGGCAAAATGACGCCCGCACGCGACAACATCATTCTTGTTATTGTGAATCTTGATCCCCATCGTAAACAGAATTCATATGTCGATGTACCGATCGATCAATTTGGTTCGATGGAAGGTGACCTCTATCAGGTGCACGATCTCTTGAGCGATGCGCGCTACCTCTGGCGCGGCCGCCGCAACTACATTGAGCTCGATCCCGAAATCGAGCCGGCGCACATATTTCGCGTGCGGCGTTGGGTTGGGGGTGATCGATTCGTTTAGCAACTTGGAGGGCAGAGATGTGTTTTAGAAGGTACCCGCTCATTTGCATCCCGCACCGCTGCGTCTATCATTACAGACTCTCAGCATGAAGATTTTGCTCTCGCTGCTCGCCGTGCTGGCGAGCGCAGCCTCTTTGCTCGCGCAAAGCCCGACAGCCGCCACCGGCCCAGACTACCCGCACCCAAAGACGGTCATGGATGCGATTCTGGCAGCCGGGCCAGTCATGTATGTGTTGCTTGCCCTCTCGGTCTTCTCAGTCATGCTCGTGATCGTTTATCTAATGACGATCCGTCGCGGTGCGATCGTTTCGAGCGGATATATGGCGACGGCGGACGCCCTCTTGCGGAAACGTGATTATCTTGGTCTGCTCGCCGTTTCCAATCGACACGGCGAAGCGATTGCGCGCGTTGTGCAAAGAATACTCGATTTCACGACAAAGAATCCAAATGCGGATTTTCAGCAAGTGCGCGAGATTGCCGAGACCGAAGGGGGTCGCGTTGCGGCCAGTCTGAACAATCGCGTTACTTATCTTGCTGACATTGGGATGATCGCACCGTTGCTTGGCCTGCTCGGCACGGTTCTTGGCATTATTCGTTCCTTCGGCGCGCTCGGCGCCGATCTCGGTACGGCCCGCTATGTCTTGCTTTCCAGGGGGATTAGCGAAGCTCTGGTCAACACTTGTGCCGGACTTGCCATCGGAATTCCGGCAATGATCTTTTATGCGTTTTTCCGCGGCAAAGCGCAGAAATTGATTTCAGAATTGGAATCTGCCTCCACGCACGTGTTGGCGTTGCTTTCTTTGCAATACGATAGGCGAGCCGAGCGGACGCCCGTGCTGATCGAGGACGAACTTTAAAACCGTCGATCGTGTTTGCATTTGCAAGATCGACATCTTCTCTTTCGTGATATGAATTTGCGCGGTCGTGCCCCTTTGCATCATCCGGGTATCCAGCTCGCACCGCTTGTCGATGTCCTGTTGCTGCTGCTCATCTTTTTTTTACTCACTTGGAATGCGGCCCGAAACGAAAACGAACTCGACGTGAAGGTGCCGAAAGCATCAGCGGCGAGGGAAAATACATTGCCGCCTGGTCCGGTCGTGGTCAACGTAAAGGCAGATGGCGGCTTGGTGGTCAATCATCGAGCAATGACTGGCCCCGAGGTGAGCGAATTGCTGAAACGTTTGCTTCAGCTGGACCAGGAACAATCAGTAGTCATCCGCGGCGATGAAGCCGGCGCTTACAAGAATATTATCGGCGTCCTGAACATTTGCACCGAAGCCGGGATTACCAACGTCGCCTTCGCGACCGCGAAATGAAATTAGTGCGGCGTGCAGCGGCTCTTTGCCAGCTGGCAATTCTGTTCGGGACCGGCGGCATCGCCTTGGCTCAACGCGCGCCTGAGGTGCGTCGCGCTCAGCCCGTGGACGAACCCCCGCCCGTCAGGCGAGCTGTCCCCATTGATGAATCCGCGGCGCCCGCCCCGTATTCGGCGGAGCAAACTCCCGAACCGGCAAGGCCGGAAACAGAAGCACCTGATCGCCGTCAACTCGATTACGCGAATGCGTTATTCACTCGAAAACTCTACGATCTGGCCATCCCAGAATATCAAAAATACCTGGACGATTATCCGGGAGGTTCAGGTCGAGCGAACGCTTATTTTTCGCTCGGGGAGTGTTATCGAAATTTGAATCGCGCCTCGAGCGCTCGAGCCAGTTTCCAAAGAGTGCTGAACGATTATTCGGAAAGCGAGTTTGCCGGACCTGCCGCCTATGCCTTGGCCGAGATGGCTTTCACAGAAAAAGATTATGCGGCCTCGCTCCCGCTCTTTCATCGTTCCGCCGTGAAATCGAGGGAGTCGGCGGTGGCGCTTTCCGCGCGCTATTTCGAAGCACGCTGTCTCGAAGTGCTCGACCGGAAGGATGAAGCTTGCGACATCTATCAGCAGGTTGCGGAGGTCAAGAATCCAAACCCCTATCGCGAAGACGCCCGACGGACGGCTGCTTCGATCGCGCTTGCCCGCGGGCGAAAAAGTGACGCGCTCAAACAGTACGAAGCGCTTGCCAACGAGACAGAGAAGCCTGCGTTGAAAGCCGAAGCGACGGTGCGCGCCGGTTTGCTCGCCGTAGACCTGCAACAACCGGAGAAAGGCAAGATCGACAAGGCGATGGCTGACAAAGCGATGGCGTTGTTGCAAAAAGGCCGCTCGTTACCGGAGGCGGGACGCTGGCGCGCGCTTGCGCAGGTTGGTATTCTGCGATCGCAATATCAGTCGGGTCAGTACGCGCAGTTGCTCGCCGACTACAAGAAATTGCAGCAGCAAGTTCCGGAAGAAGCTCGCGCGGAAGTCATGTTGTTCGCGGCCAACAGTCAGCGACAACTCGGACAGGCAGCCGAAGCGGAGTCGATTTATGGTGAGATCATCGCGAAATATCCGGATCGTGAAGAGGCGAAAGACGCGCGTTACCAGCGGCTCATTAACATTTACAACTCCGACACTTCAAGGCTGCCTCCTGAGGTGGACGAGTTCCTCGCCTCGAACCCGACGACGGAACGCGCCGATCAGGCCAAGCTGCTGAAAGCGGAGGCGCTCTACAAACAGCAGAATTACGCCCGGGCGGCGCCAATTTACGCGGAACTGCGCGCCTCCCAGCTTGCTCCGAAGTTGCGCGCCGAAAGCGCTTATAAACTCGGCTGGTCTTACATCCAAATGAAGGATATCGCCGGAATGGTTGAGGCATTCTCGTATTTTGTACAAGCATTCCCCGACGGTCCGCAAGCCTCCACCGCTTTCGCGCAGCGCGCGCTCGCCTACCAGCAGGACAAAAATTACGACGCCGCGCTTTCGGATTGGAACATGATCTTGACGAAGTATCCGGGCGCGCATGAGCGGGAGGAGGCGTTACAGCACAAAGCGCTCATTCTCGGTCAGCAGCAAAATGCCAAAGGTATGAGCGATACTTTCCGTCAGCTTCTCAAAGAATTTCCGAAGAGCCCGGTCGCGGCACAGGCGCAGTACTATATCGGTAAAACCGCGTTTGAAACAAAGGACTATAAGACGGCCCTCACCGCGCTCGAGGCGGCGCGTCAGCTCAATAAGGACCAATACTACAATCTCGCGACGATTCGTATCATTTCCTCGTATTTTTATCTGCGGAACCGGCCAGCGCTCACGACCGAGGTCGATAATCTTATGACGACGACCCCAAAAGCCACCGTGCCCGGTGAAATTTTGGAGTGGCTCGGGATCGAGTATTACAACGAAAAAAATTATGCGGCGGCCGAGAAATATCTGAGCGTTCTGGGCAAGCTCGACGATCCCTCCAACGTCAAACCCGACTTCTGGTTTTACCTCGGCGATGCGGCTGCCAGGCTGCAAAATTTTGATGAAGCAGAAAGCGCCTTCGGCAAATATTTGCAAATTGCCACCGACCCGGCGGGCAAAGCGAAAGTGTTGCTTGCGCTCGGCGGCGTAAAAATCGCTGCGCACAAAGCCGACGACGCACAAAAAATTGCCGAGCAAATCATGGTTCTGCAACCCGAAGGCCGCGTTAATGCCGAGGCGCGCCTTCTCGCGGGCGATGTTCAGTTCGAGCGCGGGCATTTCGAGGACGCGGGCAAAGCCTTCATGGGCGTGGCCCTGCTCTACGATGATCCGGCCATCACACCGCGCGCGTTGCAGAAAGCGGCAGTCGCCTATCAGCGGGCGGGCAAAACCGATGAAGCCGATCGCGCCGCCCGGCAGTTACACGAAAGATATCCGAATTACGCCGGCGGTTAGATGGAGGGCGCCGCGCTGTCGGCGCCCTGATATTTGGACACGACAGCGCGTGTCCCTTCAGAAGGGCGTTGTCAGGATCGATGCAATCTGATTGCATCGCCGCATGGATAAGTTTCGTCCCTGCCTCGCTGAATTCATCGGAACATTCGCTCTGATTTTTGTCGGAATCGGCGCGATCAAAACGGCCGGGCACGATGTTCTGGCCGTGGCACTTGCTCATGGCCTCACCATCGCGGCGTTTGTCTCCGCCACTCTGCATATTTCTGGCGGTCAATTAAATCCGGCGGTCACTTTTGGCTTGCTTTGCGGAGGTCACATGACAATCGCGGCTGCGATTCGTTACTGGATCGCGCAGTTGCTCGGTGGAATAACCGCCGCGTTGATCTGCCTCGGTTTGTTCGGCCGTGATGTGGTTATCACGGGAACTCCGCAGCTGGCGGTTAATCTGAGCGGAATGCAGGGAATTTTGGTCGAGGCAATTTTGACCTTCTTTCTTGTCTTCGTCGTTTATGGAACGGCAGTGGACGAACGTGGACGAGGAGTCGCCGGATTTGCCATTGGATCGGCAATTACTCTGGATATCTTGTTCGGCGGGCCTCTTACCGGCGCAGCCATGAATCCCGCGCGCGTTTTTGGTCCGGCCGTCGCAGCAAATTTCTGGCACGACCATTACGTTTATTGGATCGGACCGTTTCTTGGGGGAGCGTTAGGCGGTTGGGTTTACCGGATCTTTATCGAACGCAAACCTGCGCCGTCCATCAGCTAATCCCGATCGCAAGTGTTTCGATTGGCAGCGGCGCGAGAAATTCTTTTGCGTCGTCCATTTGCAAAACAGGCCGCGCCAAATGGGCTGCCAGAAAACTTGTGTCCGGCAAATGCGCAATACCGGCTTGCGCGGTGATCTCGCACTCGGCCAATTGCTCGATCACGCGTGAAAGCTTCGCGGCCAGATCTCGATTGTCCGTAAACTGAATCGTGCAAACGCCGGGTGCGGTCGCTTCAACATACGGAGCAAGCGTAAATGCCTGCTGAAGCAAGATCTCGTCGATCAATTTTTCCTGTGAATGCGCTCGCGTTTTTACCACCAGACTTAAACAGCGCGCCAATCCCTGGCTCGGTGTCATGCCTTTGTGCACGCCGGCCTTTTCTGCCGCTTCACTGAGTTGAATGATCACCGCTTTTGCTTCTTTCTCATCAATCACCGCCAGCGGTTTCGTCTGTAATTGCGGTTGATGGCGCGTGGCGGCCTGCAAATAAAAATTCGGCAAATAAATTGTCGCAAACATCAACTCGCTCTTTCGATTACACTTTCTTGGTGATTGAGATGCGATCGTTGAATCCGAAATCGCAATCGCGAGATAGCGTTCTCTTCTGAAAAAGTTGCCAGCATCCATGAATTTTCGAGAACGATTTTCAGTTGGGCGCTGCTCACCATGCTCCGGCGGGTCAAAACCAGACACACAGTGGAAGTTGATTCGACAAGCCGTTGTAAGCGATACCAGCTCGTCTGCGGAATCTTTAATTGCTCCCCCGCATTGAGGACAAGATCGACAATCACCAACCGGAAATTTCCGTCGCGCAAAAGAAGGTCGGCCGCTTTGATTGCCTCAAATGCGCTGGTGCAGCGCAGCCAAAGAAGATGACGTAAACATGCGTTGCCTAAAGGCTGCGGATCAAAAGAATCGCGGCCATCGACGAGTGCGAGAAAATAACCATTGCGCTGCGCAGCTTGGAGGAGAGCACAAATCAGCGATGCACTACCCGCGCTGACATGAGGACTGATTATTTCGGTAATCCCGCCTTGCGGAAAACCACCACTGATCGCTCGATCGAGAAAAGATAAACCGGTGATTAAAAGCGTACCGGCCGGCGCCGGGACGTGAGGAAAACGCTCCGCCAGCAGGTTTCGAAGATCGACAATGGAGCCGCGGGGATGCGAGCGACATAGATGGGCGACCCGAACGGGTAAGCTTTCGGGAGAAAGCGAATCAATCTTGCCGCTCGCAGCCATCGGCGAAAGATGGCATAGGAAGTCGATATGTTCAAAAGAACATTAAACAGGTTCATGATCGAGCGTGCCCGGCCTGCTTTAGTAGTTTACGCAACCGAGCCGTCGTTTCCTTGCGGTCCAGCCGGCTCGCGGCGACATCGAGGACAAATGCTTCCCATTCGTCGGTCGGGAACCTCGTATTTGGCAGCAAATCGTTGCTCTCCAGAAAAACCAAACATGCCGCGAGCGCGGTTCGCTTGTTTCCGTCCACGAACGCATGATTTCGGCAAAGATAAAAGAGATACGCTCCGCCATTCTCAATTCGATCGGTCAAGAGCGCTCGCCCCATCATCGTCGCTTGCGGTGCTGCCACGGCCGATTCCAGCAACGCTTCGTCGCGGATACCGCGTGCGCCTCCGTGCGCGGCCAATACCTCGCGGTGAATGGCTTTTACCGCCGCCACCGTCAGATGCTTGATTGACCGGCTCAAGCCAGGCGTTTGAAGAGAGTGGAATTCTTTTTAATCAACCGTTTTGCCGACGCCGCCGCCATCTTGGGCGCGATCGTTGGACGAACCGGTGTCAAAATAATCGAACCGCCTTCGTGAAGGGTCACGTTTAATTGATCGCCCACTTTCACCCGCGCCAGATCCATCAACGCCGCGTCGAAAATGATGCCTTGCGAATTGCCCACCTTCGAGATCGTCTTTGTCATTCTGTAATACTATGTTTTACACGCGGTGGCGCAATGAATTTTTGTCATATGACGTCTGCCTCTGCCCTCAATGGCGTTTTCGCCGCTCCTGCTTCCGGACCAGCGACACCATTACTCCCTGAATCTTCAGCTCACGTGCCGGAATCAAATTCGGATAACGCGGGTTCTCCGCCTTCAAATAAGGCCGGCCCCGCTCCATCACGTAACGCTTCAGCGTTGTTTCACCATCGATCAAGGCCGCGACGATGTCGCCAGTGTGCACTTCTTTGCTGTCTTCCAAAATCACGATGTCTCCATCGAGAATATGGGCGCCGATCATCGAGTCGCCATGAACCCGCAAAGCAAAAGTCCCGCGATTCTTTGAAATATTGGCTGACCGCGTGTCGAGAGAAACATGTCCTTCGATCGTCTGCTCGGTCAATGTGGACATGCCGGCTGGAATCTGTCCATAAATCGGGACGTCGGTAATGCGGACTTTCTGGACTGGTGTAATCAAAGCGCGCGCCTTACGTGCATGTCGATCAAGAAAACCTTTGCGTTCGAGTGCGGCGATGTACTGCATGACCGATGTCTGGCTGGCGAAGCCGAAATGACTCTGAATTTCGCGGGTGCTCGGTGTGATCCCTTTTTCCCGTTGCTCGTGTTGGATAAAATCGAGAATGTTTTTCTGACGATCGGTCAGCATGCTCACATGATCGCCGAAAGCGATCACCGCGCAAGTTCAAATGAACAGATACGAGTCGTCTGCTTCTTGGTCAGACAGCAAAGCTCTCACCGCACGAGCAATGCGCGATCGCGTTCGGGTTCGTGACTTTGAACCCGCCTTTTTGCAGATCGTCGCTGTAATCGAGCACCGAACCGCTGACGAAGAGCGCGCTCTTTGGATCGACAACCAGACGGACATTGGAGGTTGGAACGAGAATGTCGCGCTCTTTCGGGCCATCCACCAAATCCATCGTGTATTGCAAACCGGAGCAGCCACCGCCGACCACGGCGAGACGCAACGCGCCATTTGGATTTCCTTTTTGGTCCAGTAATGACGCGAGCTTGCGCGCGGCGTTCTCCGTCACCTTGATCAGCCGCTCGTTGCCGATCTTGTAATTGATTGTCGATGTTTCAGCGGTCATTCAAGCAACAAATATGGAATCCAGGAAAACAAAAAGAGGAACAGATAAGATTAACAAGATTTTAACGATTCCATTTTCGACCATTCTGTTAATTCTGAAAATCCTGTCGACCTCTGCTGATTTTCTTCCGCGATCGCCGCAACTTCGGCGAGAGTTGAGACGTGCGAGAACTTTTCGCGCAATCGTTTCGCATCTGGCATCGATCTCGAGTAAGCCATCAGCCGCGCGCGCATCGACCGGATGGCCGGTTCTTCTGCGCCCCATTGGCGAACGACCAATTCGCAGTGTCGCAGGAGCAGCCCCCATTTTTCGCGCAAAGTTGGTGGATCATCAATCTCCCCCGTCGCAAGATATTGTTTTGTCTGACGAAAAATCCAGGGCGTGCTCATGGCGGCGCGACCGATCATCGCGCCAGCAATTCCGGTTTCACGGCGGCGTTTCGCGACATCGGCGGCATTTGCAAGATCGCCATTCCCGATGACGGGGATGGAAACAGCGGCCGCAACTTCTCCGATAACGTTCCAATCGGCGGCGCCGGAGTAACCTTGGGCGCGCGTGCGTCCGTGCACGGTGATCGCCGAGATTCCTGCCTCGGCCAGGACCCGCGCGACGCGCGGGGCGTTGATTGAATTGGCGTCCCATCCAATCCGGACCTTCGCCGTGACCGGTATCGGCGCGATCGCGCGGACAACCGCGACTGCCACGCTGGCCAAAGTTGGGCAATCTTTGAGCAAGGCTGAGCCGCCGTTCTTGCAGACGACTTTGTTGACCGGACAGCCAAAGTTTAGATCGACAAAGTCGGGCTGCACCCAATCGACGACCTGGCGGGCCGCTTCCGCCATGTGCTCGGCATTGGCGCCGAAGAGTTGCACGCCGATTGGCCGCTCGATCTCATCGAAGTCGAGATATTCGCGCGTGCGCTCGTTGCGCCGAAAAATTCCTTCAGCGGAAACGAATTCAGTCGTCAGAACATCGGCCCCGTATTCCTTGCAGAGCTGCCGGAAAATCTTGTTGGAGACGCCGGCCATGGGCGCGAGATAAAGCGGGAAATCTGAAAACCATGAGAGCGAAGAGTACATGTCGATCTTTCAATCAAGCTACTACGCGGCGCTGCGGAGCAATTGCGTGACTTCGTTTTGTACGCTCTCCAGCTCGTCAAGACGCAATTGCGGATCGGGCACGATGAAGAGGTCGCCGCTCGCGCCGTGCTCGTAAATCAGGACGCGATCGTTTCCTGATTGCTCGGTTTTAATCTGTTTCAGGACGCGCTTGCGTTCGAGCATGGCGGCCAGCACGTAGCAGGTGTTCGCGGGCGGCTTTTCCGATGCAACCAGACGGCGAAAAAGTTGTTCGGCATTTTCTTTGCCCAAAGGCTCGCGCGCAGGCTCCGGCAGAGGTTCGTAACGCGTTTTCCAGAATGAAAATGGCTGGATGTTCTCGTTTCGCTTTAACCACGCATCCTCGCTCAAATCTTCGCGACGATAGCCATCTGCATCGCGAAAAAGCAGAGTGTAAAAATACTCGCCGGGCGCGAAAGGCCGGTGCGTGAAAGCACAAGCGTCCGCGCGATGCTTGATCGCCCATTCGTTCGGCAACGGATTCATCGGCTCAATATACGGCGCGCGCTGAGCAGATGAAAGCGCGGTGCTTCACGGTTGGAAGCGCGCAGATACAGCAAATAAAGACCGATAACGGTGAAAATGAGATTGGGCGTCCAGGCGGCGATCCAAGGCGCGATACGATCGCCTTCGCCAAGCGCGAGAAAGAAATGGGTGAGAAAATTCATCGAGAAAACGAGAATGACGGCGGCGGCCACGCTGGAAAGAATGCCGCGGCGCGAGTAACCGATACCCAGCGGCGCGGCGATGCACACTACCACCAGACATTCCCACGGCAGGGCGAGACGATACTGAAAATGCGTTCGAAATGGCGCGAGCAGAGTTGCCGGAAAATCGGAATTGAACCGGAGGTATTCACGCAGCTCCGGCAAGCTCAGAAATTCCGCGCGGACATTGGCGCTGCCGAGACGAAATGGCGTTTCGCTCCAGTTCTCGATCTTGAGTGACGGATAAATCTGCGCGTCGATGATATTGCCGGCGTGATCGTAGTGGACCACTTTTACCTGTTCGAGCTCCCAGGTTTTTGTTTCGGGGCGATAAAAGGCGCGCGTCGCCAGATAATTGGTCACGATATTATCGTGCTCATCCTGCTGGAGCACCTGGACACTGTTGAAACTGGTGCCCCTGGCGCGAAAATTCTGGATGAACCAGGTGCGCGCGTCGCTTCGGTTGCGAAAGATTTGTCCTTCGATCAGGTTTTCCGGATGCGACCGCGCTTCGGAGAAAAATGTTTTGCGCGCCAACTCGGCGTGGGGCGCGAGCGAATAATTCAGCGCCATGGCTGCCGCGACCGTGAGTAAACCCATGCCGATCAACGGTAGGAGAACGCGCGGGACGCTCACGCCCGCGGTCAACATCGAGACGATTTCATTCGCGCGCGACATTCGCCCGAGCGAAAAAAGAAGCGCGAGTAAAAGGGAAACTGGGAGAAGGATGATGAAAACCTGCGGGACCTGCGTGATGTAGTACTGGACGGCGAGGAAAAGGCCGACTCGTTCGTCGAGAAGGGTCGAAATATTGTCGCTGATGTCGAAAATGAGCCAGATCGAGATAAAACCCGCGATGCAGTAGAGGTAGGCCTGCAAAAAATTGCGAATGACGTAGCGATCGAGCAGTCTCATCGACGGTCAGTGTTTGGGCTGAGCTAACTGTAGATTAGCCTAACAACGTCAATTTCGCATTTATAACCATCCGTCGAATATCCAAATCCCAAACTCCAAAATCCAGGAAAGCTCCGGCTTTCGAACGCTTTCAGTTCGATGACGCCAGTTTGGAATTTTGATGATTGGGATTTTTTTGGAGTTTGAATGTTGGAGCTTGGTGCTTACTCCGGTAGCAAATACGATTGTGACAAAATTTAATATCGTGTCCCTGAATCAACCCCAATGATTGCACTGAAGGACAGTCTTGGCAGCAAATTTGTCGAACGAATTCGCACAATCTTTTCCGAAAACGGGGTCCTTTCAAAGGCGGCCAATTTCGAATTCCGGCCGCAACAGCAAGAGATGGCGGCGGCGGTTGCGCGCGCACTCGAGGAAGATCGACATCTTGTCGTTGAAGCGGGCACGGGCGTGGGCAAGTCGCTCGCCTATCTTGTGCCGGCAATTCTATTCGCGCTCGAGCACCACAAAAAGGCGATCGTTTCGACCCACACAATCAATCTTCAGGAGCAGCTGCTTTATAAAGATATTCCGATCCTAAAAAAAGTTTTGCCGGTCGAATTTGAAGCGTCGCTCATGAAGGGCCGGCAAAATTATCTTTGCCCGCGTCGCCTCGAGCGCGCCTTGCAACAGGCAAACGAGCTTTTCACCGGCCCGGAACAAAGCGAGCTGACCCGGCTTGCGGAGTGGGCGAGCACGACGCGCGACGGTTCGCTGAGCGATCTGTCGATTGAGCCCGATCCAAAAGTTTGGACGCAAGTTTGCAGCGAGCCGCATATCTGCACCCAAAAAACATGCGGCCAAAATCCGCGCTGTTTTTATCAGCAAGCCCGCAAACGCCTTCTGGCCGCGGACCTGCTGGTGATGAATCACACGCTGCTCTTCATGCTCCTGGGCAGGCCGGCTGAGCAGGAAGAACGCCAGAGCGGTTTTCTTTTTCCCAATGACTTCATCATTTTCGACGAAGCGCACACCGTCGAACAAGTCGCATCGCGCCAGGTCGGGATCGGCATTTCGCAATACGGCCTAAGATCGACAATTCAACGGCTCTACAACGCGCGCACGCGCAAAGGACTCTTCACCGTCATGCGCGATGCAAACGGAGTGAGGTTGGCAGCGGAGCTGGTCGACGAAGCGGACAGATTTTTCGCTGCCGTCGAATCAAAATCCGATTTTCGTAAAGGGCGCGAATTCCGTGTGCGCGTCTCCGATTTCGTTCCGGACACAATTACCGGACGATTGACGGCGCTTCAGATGCGCCTCGCCGACGTGATTAGACGCGCCGATGATGAATTCCTGAAAGCCGAATTGCAGGAACTTGCGCGCCGCATTCGTGATACGTGCGATGGTATCTCTATCTTTCTTGAGCAAAGCGCGCGCGAACATGTTTATTGGATCGAGCGCACCGGAAAGACGGCGCAATTTTTTTCGCTCAATGCCGCTCCGATCAACCTGGCGCCAGTACTGCGTCGCATGATCTTCCGCGACAATTGCTGCTCCGTCATGACCAGTGCGACTCTCGCGGTCGGACGTCCCGACCTGGCTTATTTCCGAACGCGCATCGGAGGCGATAATGCGGAACCGTTGCAACTCGGCAGCCCGTTCGACTTCCGCGCACAGATGAAGATCTACATCGTGAAAAAAATGCCCGACCCGCGCGATCCAGGTTACCAGAAAGAGCTGGAGCGCTGGATCGCGCATTTTGTCGAAAAAACCGATGGTCGCGCCTTTGTTCTTTTTACGAGCTACCGCGACATGCAGCAGCTCGCTGCTCAGATGCAGAAATTTTTTGTGGAGAAAGAGATGAATCTTCTTGTCCAAGGTGGCGGCGCGCCGCGCGGGAAATTGCTCGACCAATTCAGATCCACACCGCGCAGTGTCCTTTTTGGAACGGACAGTTTTTGGAGCGGTGTCGATGTTCCGGGCGAGGCGCTCTCAAATGTGATCATCACCCGGCTTCCGTTTGCCGTGCCCGATCATCCGCTTATCGAAGCGAAACTGGAGCTCGTTCAGGAACGCGGCGGCGACGCGTTCACCGAATATTCATTGCCGGAAGCGATCTTAAAACTTCGCCAAGGCGTCGGCCGCCTGATCCGAACAAAAAGCGATCGCGGTATCATCGTTATTCTCGACAATCGCATAGTGACCAAGCCGTACGGCCGCGGTTTTCTGGCGGCATTGCCTAAATGTCCTGTGGAAATTGTTTAGATTTAGCCGGCAATGTTGCACGAGACCCCACGCTTGCGACTGGGCCGCTCCAATTTCGTAAGCGTCCGGCGCTGAAGCGATGAAACTTAGCACTACAGTTTGGAACAAGCTGATCTGGTCAGGCGCGCACTGGTGGATGCTCGCGGTGACGGTCGTGTTGTTCGCGCTGGTGGCGATTCTTGTCGATCTAAAGCCGGTGGTGGAAGAGAACTTTTTCTTTTCAACCCGTGATCCCGGATTCGGACAATCCAAAAAGATCGAGCAGCGCTTCCCGTCCCAACCGCAGCTTATCCTGGCGGTGTCCTCCAGGGACATTTCTTCACCGCGATACCTGGAGCGGATCCAAAGACTCACTCAAAAGATCCAGGCGATCGATGCGGTCAGCTCGGTCAAGAGTCTGAGCGCCGGGCCGAAGAATTTTCAGGATGCACTGGCCAGCCCATTCTGGAACCGGCTCCTGATAGCCAAAGACCGTAAGTCGACCAATGTCATCGTCTTTCCCGAGGCCGGTGACCCCGAGAAACTCATCCTGCGTCTGGAGCGCATCGTGCATGAGTTGGACGAGAAAGACTTTCAAATTCACATCGCCGGCACGCCTTACGTCGTGGAAATGCTCCGGCGGAGTCTGGCCCACGATTTCTGGTACTTCAGCCTCACCGCCGTCGTTTTATTTGGCCTGACAATGGCGGCCATGTTCCGGTCCGGTCGGGTGTTTCTCGGAATGCTCGCCACTTGTGCGAGCGCCGTTTTGTTGACCTTGCTCGTGCAGCAGATGTTCGGCAAACGCATCGGGATCCTGACCGTCAATCTCGGCACGATCGTCTTTATCGTCGCGTTGTCACATCTGGTCTACATGACCTTCAACTGGCAAACGCTCGCCGATCGCACTCACCGGCTCGGCAAGGAATCGCCCGACCTCGCGGCGGACGCGCGTCGTATGACGTTTCCGCCTTCGTTTTGGTCGATGATCTGCGCGTCACTTGGGTTTGGCAGCCTGCTCATTGTTCAGGCTAAGCCGCTGCGCGAACTCGGATTCGGCGGCGTGCTCGGGACCATCGTGGCGTTCCTTTGCGCCTACGCGATGTATCCGCCGTTTCTACGCTGGGCCGTGCCGCGCAGGAGCAAAATTGTGGAAGCGGAACCTTCCCACGCATTTTTGAGGCGCCGGTTCGTGCCGCTTTCCATCGTTGTCATTGTCGTCAGCGCCGCGCTGGGATTTGGGCTGATACGGGTAAACACCGATCCAAGTCTGCTCGATTATTTCAAGCCGCATCAGGAACTGCGCGACGGACTGGAATACGTCGACCACAACGGCGGCTGCAACCCGCTCAATCTCGTCGTGTCCGCGGCCGACGGCAGCAAACTGAACACCGACGCCGCTTACCAGAAGATGTGGACGCTCCACGGCGCGCTCGAGAACTACAAAGACGTGGGGACGGTGATTTCACTGCCCACGCTTCTTGCCGAAGGCGACCGGACACCATTCTCGTTCCTGATCAGCTACGAGAAAATGATGGAGATCATGGCGCAGCCCAAGTACGCGCGCGTCTCCAAAAGTTTTGTCACCGAAGATCGCAGCCAGGCGATGTTCCTCCTTCGCATGGTCGAGGCGCGCCGTGACAAATATCGAGTAAATGTTGTCGACGATCTTCGTGCGATTGCTCGGAAGCACGGATTCAAACCGGAACTCGTCGGCGGCATTTACTATTTGCAAGGGCGACTGGCGCAGTTGGTCGCTTCCAGCTTGGTCACCGGTCTGTTCTGGCTCAACTGTTTATTCATTGTGATCGCGTGGATCATCGCTCGGTCGGTTCGCGGAGCGGTGGCGATGATCGTGAGCTTGACGCTGGTCCCGTTATGCATGCTCGGCGGCATTGGCTGGCTGCATGTGCCGATGGATGTCATCTCGGCGCCTGCCACCAATGTCTGCATCGGCATCGCGATTGATTCAATGATCCACCTTGTTTTCGGTGTCCGCCGTGCGCAACGCGAGGGAAAGAAAGGCTGGGCAGCATGGGTCGCCGGGCGCGAAGAACAATGGCGCGGGATCGTCTATTCGGACGTGATCTTCGCCGCTGGCTTCGCCATTTTCGTGCTGTCCGATTTTCCGCCGACGCAGCGTTTCGGTCTGGTCGTGCTCGCCGGCTGTATCATCGACATCCTGGCAAACCTGTTCGTATTGCCGCTACTCGGCGGCGCTCAATTGAAAAAGAAATAATTGCCAGAGGCGCGACCACGGCATCATCGTCATTCCCGACAACCGGATCGTGACCAAGCCGTACGGCCGACCTTCTGTCGGCGCCGCCGAAGGGCTGTTGAATTTAGAAAATGTTCACTTGAACATATCCATTCTTTAAGTATAAATTTGAGCGCATGCAGCGCTCTGCTTTGCCGGAAGATCGACAATCTGAGATTCGGCAAATTTTGGAGATCTTGCGCAAGTGGGGCATTCACACTCTCGGGCAATTTGCGGCGCTCAATCGAGAGGATCTCGGTGCCCGGCTCGGGTCGGAAGCGGTTCGTCTTTGGGAATGTGCCAACGGAAAAACGACGCGACTTCTCAAGCTGGTCCAGCCGCCGGAATCGTTTGCCGAAAGTTTCGAATTTGAAAATGAAATTGAAACAGCCGAGCCGCTCCTATTTATGCTGCGCCGCTTTTTGCAGCAGCTCGCGGTGCGGCTGAGCGCGATTTATCTCGTCGCGCGAGAACTAACGCTGCTGATCACTTTCGCCAACAAACAGCATTACGAACGCGTTTTCAAAATTCCGCAGCCAACTAACGATGTCGATCTTCTCTTTCGCATGCTCCAGACGCATCTGGAGAATTTTAAATCGGAATATCCGATTATTGCGGTGGCGTTGGATGCGCAACCGGTCAAACCGGCTTCGCAACAATTCGGATTATTTGAAACCGCCCTGCGCGATCCGAATCAATTAGCGGAGACGCTGGCGCGCTTGACCGGTTTGCTCGGCACCGACCGGGTCGGCACCCCCGTTTTGGAAGAAACGCATCGGCCCGACGCATTTCGGATGGAACTGTTTGTGTGGAGTCCGAGCCGGACTGGCACTATTGCAGCCGACACGGCTGCCTCTACAGAAGAGAAGCGGCGCGTAGCGCTACGAAGATTTCGACCGGCCGTGCCCGCGTCGGTTTTTAGTTCCGAAAATTCGCCGGTTCATATTCGAAGCACAAACGTCACTGGCAAAATCGCAGATCAACGCGGGCCTTATTTCGCTTCCGGCAATTGGTGGGACGAAAAATCGTGGAAGCGCGCCGAGTGGGACCTGCAACTGGAGGACGGCGTTGTGGTGCGTTGTCACCAAAGCGAAGAGCAATGGGAGGTCGATGGAGTTTATGATTGAGGTCCGCTTTAACGTTTCAACGATTTAACGATTCAACGCTTTAACGAAACACATGTCTTACGTCGAATTGCACGCTTGCAGCGCGTTTAGTTTTTTGCGCGGCGCTTCGTTTCCCGAGCAACTGGCGGAGACAGCGGCCAAGCTGGAAATGCCGGCAATGGCTTTGCTCGATCGTAACGGTGTTTATGGTGCGCAGCGATTTTCCGTCGCCGCGCGAGAACACAATGTGCGGCCGATTGTTGGTTGTGAATTGTCGATGGAAGACGGCAGCATTTTGCCGGTGCTGGTGGAAAATCGCACTGGTTACAAAAATCTTTGCGAGCTGCTGACCCAGGCGCATCTTCGCAGCGAAAAAGGAATGTGCGCGGTGACATGGAGTGAGCTGCCGGAGTTCGCTGAGGGGCTCGTTGCACTCTTCGGATTGGGGAGCGCACGCGACCCGCGTGTCGTTTGCGGCGACTCGCCGCAAACTTTCTTTGTTGCGAAGAAGACCGTCCGGCGAGTCGCCGGACGGAGCACGCGAGTCGCGTGCGCTCCCCAGAGTTCTGCAGACCATGCGCAGTTTCTCATCGACGCGTTCGGACGAGAAAATGTTTTCGTTGAAATTCAGCGGCATTTCATTCGCGGGGAAGAACGGGTGAACCGGGAACTTGTCGATCTTGCCCGGGCAAAGGGATTGTCAATCCTGGCTACAAACGGCGTGCAGTACGCCAAGCGGTACGGACGGGAAGTGCTCGACGTCTTCACTTGCATTCGCGAGCACACCCATCTCGATGCCGCCGGAAAATTGCTCACCCAAAACGCCGAGCGTCATTTGAAGAGCGATCGTGAAATGCGCGAGCTCTTTCGCGATCTGCCGGAAGCAATTGAGAACACCGCACGCCTGACCGAGCGTCTGACGTTTTCGTTGGAAAATATCGGCTACGAATTTCCCGATTTCCCCGTCCCCGATGGCCACAGCATGGATTCGTTTTTGCGCACCATCACCTGGTTCGGCGCGCAGCAGCGTTACGCCGCGATCAGCGCGGCGGTGAAACGCCAGCTCGAGGAAGAACTGAATCTGATCCAGAAGCTCGGTTTTCCCGGATATTTTCTGATCGTCTGGGACATCGTTAATTTCTGTCGCGAGCACAACATCATGGTGCAAGGGCGGGGCAGCGCCGCGAACAGTGCCGTTTGTTATTGTCTCGGCATCACGCCGGTCGATCCCGTGAGTAACAATTTGGTTTTCGAACGGTTCCTCAATGAAAGCCGCAAAGGCTGGCCCGATATCGATCTCGATCTTCCCAGCGGGGATCGGCGCGAGAGCGTTATTCAGGAAATTTATCGGCGTTACGGCAAACACGGCGCGGCCATGGCCGCGAATGTGATCACTTATCGCGGCCGCAGCGCCGCACGTGAGATCGGCAAAGCGTTAAATTTTTCACCGAGCATTCTCGATCGTTTTTCGCATCTCTTCGCCAGTGGCGATTTTCCGCACACGCTCGATCTCAGCGCGCAAATCGAGCAGGCCGGTTTACCCAAAGAACACCCGCGCATGCCGGCGTTCATCAATTTGTATCAGGCGATTTACGGATTGCCGCGGCATCTCGGCCAGCATTCCGGCGGCATGATCATCTGCCAGAACAAATTGAGTTCGTTTGTGCCACTAGAAAATGCGTCGATGCCGGGCCGCGTCGTGGCGCAATGGGACAAGGACGATTGCGAAGATCTCGGCATCGTGAAAGTAGATTTGCTTGGGCTCGGCATGATGTCGGTTATGCAGGACGCCTTTGAATTGTGCCGCGAACGGGGGCGTCCGCTCGATCTCGCCCATATTCCGAAAGATGACGCCGCCACCTTCGCAATCATGCAAAACGCCGACACGATCGGCGTGTTTCAAATCGAAAGCCGGGCGCAAATGGCAACGCTGCCGCGCATGAAACCGAAATGTTTTTACGATGTTGTGATCGAAGTCGCGATCATTCGGCCGGGACCGATTCAAGGCGATATGGTGCATCCGTATCTGGCGCGGCGCGCCGGTCGCGAGCCAGTCACATATTTCGATCTGCGGCTCGAACCGGTGCTCGGCCGCACGCTCGGCGTCCCGTTGTTTCAGGAGCAAATGCTCAAGATCGCCATGGTCATAGCCGATTTTTCCGGCAACGAAGCGGAAGAGCTGCGGCGTGCGCTCAGTTTTCATCGTTCCGAGGAGCGAATGCAAAAAGTAAGCGTGAAACTGCGCGCCGCGATGGAGCGAAAAAATATTCCGCCGGACAAGATCGACAAGATCATCCAGTCGATTTCGTCATTTGCCCTTTACGGATTCCCAGAATCGCACGCGATTAGTTTCGCGATCCTCGCCTACGGCAGCGCTTACTTAAAAGTGCATCGCGCGCCGGAATTTTATGCGAGCCTGCTCAATAATCAGCCGATGGGTTTTTATGCGCCGGCGACGATTGTGAAAGATGCGCGCCGGCATGGACTGAAAATTCAAGCGGTCTGCGTGCAAAAATCGATATGGCGTTGCGCGGTTGTTTCCGATGATACATTTCGCCTGGGATTTTGTGTGGTGAACGGCATGCGCCAGGAGCGTGCCGAAGAACTCGTCAGGCAACGGCAAGATCGACAATTCGATTCGCTGGAAGATTTCAAACGGCGGGTGCCGCTTTCGAAAGAAGAACTGCGCACGCTGGCTGAGCTCGGCGCGCTCAATTGTTTTGCAGAACATCGGCGCGCGGCGATGTGGGAAGTGGAGAAGACGCTGCATGATGATTTGCTGGGGAGCGCAGGCGGACCGCCTGCATCGTCCGGCGGCTCGCCGGCCGAAAGATGTTTGTGGCAAGCCGCCGCAAACGGCAGGCCAGCGGCCTGCGCTCCCCAGAGCGAATCGCCGCTTGCGCCAATGACGCTGCCGGAGCAGGTGAAAGCCGATTACGAAACGATGAACCTGACGACCGGGCCGCATCCGATGAAGTTATTGCGGGAAAGTTTGCCGGATATTTGGCGCGCAACCGATCTCGTGCAGGCGAAACACGGTTCGATCATTCAGATCGCCGGAAATGTCATTTGCCGTCAACGCCCCGGGACGGCGAAAGGTTTCGTTTTCATCAGCTTGGAAGACGAGACCGGTGTCTCAAATGCAATTGTCGATCCAAACTTGTTTGAGCGTTTTCGTCTTTTAATCACCGAGGAAGTATTTCTGCTGATTGAAGGAGAAGTGCAAAACTCCGACGGCGTTGTGTTAATCAAAACGCACGATATTAAAGCGCTGCCGCACGAACAACTCGTTGGAAGCGAGTCGCACGACTTTCACTAGTGGCGCAAGTTTCCAACTTGTGATTAGATAATTCGCAACTTCAAAAGTTGCGCCACCTATTCGCCGGCGTGATGCGGCGCCGTCGCTTTCGCTTCAGCAGCTTTTTCAACCGGTTTGTGATCGGATTCGATCCACTCGGTGTGAAAGACACCCGGTTTGTCGACGCGCTCGTAAGTGTGCGCGCCGAAGAAGTCGCGTTGCGCCTGCAGCAAATTCGAAGGCAACCGCGCCTGACGATAACTATCGAAGTAGGCGAGCGACGCGGAAAATGCCGGGACCGCCACGCCGTGTTCGACGGCGGCGGCAACGGCAACGCGCCAGTTGTCCTGCGTTTTCTCGATGATGCCGGTGAAATAACGATCGAGGAGAAGATTATGGAGCGCGGCATCGCGTTCATAAGCTTCGACAATGCAGTTGAGAAATTTCGCGCGAATGATGCAACCGCCGCGCCAGATCGTGGCGATGTCGCCGAAGTTCAGGTTCCATTTATATTGCGCGCTCGCGGCGCTGAGTAATTCCATTCCCTGCGCGTAGGAAACGATTTTCGAAGCGTAGAGCGCGTGGCGCACTGCATCGACAAGTTGGGCGCGATCGCCGGTGAACTTTTTCGGTTTCGGTTGCGGAAGAATTTTCGAGGAAGCGACGCGTTCATCTTTCCGCGAGGAGATCACGCGCGCTTCCACCGCCGCGTTGATTGTGGAGATGACGACTGATTGCTGGATTGCCGATTGCAGCGTCCAGATACCGGTGCCTTTTTGGCCGGCTTTGTCGAGAATAACATCGACCAGCGGTTTTCCAGTGTCGGGATCAAGCTTGCGGAAAATTTGTGAGGTGATCTCGATGAGATAACTGTCGAGCTCGCCTTTGTTCCATTCGGTAAATGTTTCAGCGAGCTGCGGCGCATCCAGACCGAGGACGTTTTTCAAGATCGCGTAGGCCTCGCAGATGAGCTGCATGTCGCCGTACTCGATGCCGTTGTGCACCATTTTGACGTAATGCCCGGCGCCATCCGGGCCCATGTATCGGCAGCATGGCTCGCCATCGACCTGCGCGGCGATCTTTCGAAAAATCGGCGCGATCATTTCCCAGGATTCGCGCGAGCCGCCCGGCATGAGCGACGGACCTTTGAGCGCGCCTTCTTCCCCGCCGGAAACGCCGCAGCCGACAAAATGAATGCCGCGACCTTCCAAATCATTGCAGCGGCGTTGCGTATCAGTGAAGAGAGAATTGCCGCCGTCGATGATGACGTCACCTTTTTCAAGCAGCGGAGCGAGTTGCCCGATGACTGCATCGACCGGCGCACCCGCCTTCACCATAATCATCGCTTTACGCGGTCGCTTGAGCGCACCGACGAATTCCTCCATCGTGCGCGCAGGCTGAATATTTTTCCCTTTGCCGCGATTGGCCGTGAATTTCTCCGTGACTTCGGTGGTGCGATTAAAAACGGAGACGGAAAATCCTTTTGATTCCATGTTCAGGACGAGGTTCTCGCCCATCACCGCCAACCCGATCAGGCCAATATCACATTGATTCGCGGTCATTTTGAGGTCTCCTTTGCTTGCGCGGCGGATAAAGCGCGGTCTCATTGTAACGAGTGACTGGAGCGCATGGCAAACTCGCTTTGTGAAGTTTTATTGACCGAGGGCCCGCTGGCGCCCCCGGCGGGAGGTGAACAAGCTTTCGCCGGAGCAATTGTCAATTTTTGGGGTGTGGTGCGGGAACTCGAAGGAGGACGGGAGATTGAGGGAATCGATTATGAGGCGCATGAAGCGATGGCGGCGCACCAGTTGCGATCCGTTGCGCATGAGGCCGTGAGTAAGTTTGGAGTCGGAGGCGTAATCATTCATCATCGCATCGGTTTCGTGGGAGTCGGTGAAGCATCTCTGTTTTTGCAAGTCAAAGCGAAGCATCGGCAGACGGCTTTCGAAGCAAGCGAGTGGATGGTCGATGAGTTAAAAAGAAAAGTGCCCATTTGGAAGCACCCGAAATTCAAGATCGACAATCAACCGGCGCGAAAATCCCGCTTGCCTGTGAAGGCGGGCTCGGTTCTTTCCGACAGATGAATTGGGCGAATCGTCTCACGCTCAGCCGGCTATTGTTGACTGGGCTCTTTGTCGCCTCGCTCAATTCGCAGTGGCAATACGGCCGCACCTGCGCTCTTGTCATTTTTCTCATCGCTGGCGTGACCGATTTTATCGACGGTGAAATCGCGCGTCGCTACGAGTGGGTCACCAATTTTGGAAAATTGATGGACCCGCTGGTCGATAAGATCATGATAGCGGCCGCGTTTATTTCCCTGGTGCCGCTCAAGGCCATTCCAGCCTGGGCGGCGACCACGGTGGTGGCGCGCGATTTTCTCATCACCGGTTTACGAATGATGGCGAGTTCGAAGGGTCATGTTTTGCCGGCGGAACGGCTCGGCAAACAGAAGACGTCCTGGCAAGTGGTGACGGTGATTTTTTTCCTTGGCTTGCTTTCAATGCACGAGCTGCGTTACGCGAATGAAACATCGACGTGGTGGTTTCGCGCCTGGCATGAAGCGGGTCCAATCCTGGTTTGGATCACAGTGGCCTTAACAGTTTATTCCGGCCTCGGTTACATGTGGCGGCATCGCGAGCTCATCTCGCCGGACCAATGATTGAGCCGCCTCTCGCGCAGGACAGCGGGCAACGGAAATGGCGGAAAGTACCAGAAAGTACAAGAATCACATCGACGAGGGACGGCGACTGACCTTAGACGTTAGATATGGTCGCAAACACCGTCGGAATCCAGATGCCCGCCGATTTTCCGCTGGCGGCATATAACGACATTCATGCTCACATCGCGCTTTTTCAGCCACGTTTTCCCGATGCATACCGTCACCATGCAGGCGCTTGGAACGCTGTCGCAATTCGATTCAGATCGGCCGCAGAAGCGGACGATGTATTTCAATCGAGCTTGAACGAGCCGAGTTCAGTCGAGCAGCGCTTTCGACAGGAAGCCGCCTTATTTCAGTTCTTCACAAATTCGGTCTCAGTTCTGGATAGCTGCGCGTACGCTCTGCATGCGACCGGCCATATGATTGATACCGCAACGTTTCCAGTAACCGGCCAAAGCCTTAGGACCGCTGATTTCCGAGGCGTTGCCAAGTCTTTTGAAAAACGTTTTCCAGCCGACTCACTGACCGTCGCGCTGGTAGCTACAAATGCGGACGCACTCGCTACCGAACTTCGCGACTTTAGAAACTTCCTTACTCACCGAGTTGCTTCGACTCGGTCGTACGTTATGTCAACGGCGGGGCCAAATCCGCCCGTTCGCTGGGAGATTGGCCACTTGGAGGCGTTGTCGGGCGTTCAAGCTATTCAGATAGATAGTCAACTTACCGGCCAGTACCGCTCGTGGCTGACTGGCCGCCTCGATGTACTGTTCGCGGCAATCAACAACTTCGTTCGCTCGCGCTTGTGAGCGAAGGCAAAAAAGTGCCGGTTGCCTGAAATTGGCGCGTTTTGCCGCTCAGATGTTCGCTTGAACAGCATCGCCTCCGCACAAGAAACGCGCACAGAAAGCGTCTGAGGCTCCGAGCCGGTCAACAGAGGGGCTGAGGGTTCCGAGCGTTTTAAACGGCCTCCTACGGTGAATGTGAATTCACCTTCACCGTTGAGCAGCGCGCTCACTGCGTATTTTCTGTCATTGCCAAGGTCAAAGCGAGAGGGGCATAATTCACTGCTTCAACAAAACCATGAAAACAATCGCGTAATTCTCTGCTTCGTTCCGGTTGAGCTAAAAACGCTAAACCCCTAAATGAAAACCTTCTTCATTATCTTTCTTGCTATCCTCGCTGCCGCCGCAGTCATATTCGGCGTCGAGCAGGCGCTGAAAGTAGCACAACTTCAACGGCAGTCCCAAACGACTTCGGCAACCGCAAAGGGACAGAATCCTTTTGCAGAAGAAGAACGCAAAGATCGTTATGAATTGGTGAAGACCGACTACAAGATTCAGGAAAATCTTCCGGAAGTCATTTCGTACTTTAAAGACAAAAAGGATTCAGATCCTTCGTCTGTCGAAGCAGTCAGCAATGCAATCGGCTACGCGAAGTTTTTCAGCCGTTCACACGATGCTGTGATTCGCGTGTACGATGAAGCGTGCAATGTGATCGAGATCCACGAGTGCGCTGGCGCTTTCAAAGAATGGTAGCGTGGCTAACAAGTTATCGCACCGTCGGTTGCCATTGCCATTTGTAAAGGTGTTTGTAGTCCCGTAGCCAAGCGGTGTAGAGCGGGTCTTCTTTCCATGCCGTGACCCCGTAAGAGCCGTGGTGAGTTGCCCTCCACCGGGCTCCCTCTCCTGAGTCGTAATCAGAGTCCTTTTTGAGTGGGCACCAGAATAATCGGCCGGCCCTGCGCCAGCCGTCCATGACGATGCCGTCCTCGAAGGGCTGGTTGCGTGCGGTGACTACCAGACAATTATTCTCGTCCAAGGTTCCCGCATAAGCAGCACCCCAGTGAAGCACCAGCGTCTTGAGATTTAGCTCTTTTAGGCGTTCGCCGATATCACGCGTATAATGGCCGCAATAGCCACGTTGTCGCTTGCCCATGTGGATCAGTACGTTCTGAAACACCGGGAACCAGACGAGGCGATATTCACGCGCAAGGCTGCGCGAGGCGGTGTGCGCCGTTACCGAGAGCAGCTCGGCTTCGCCCGCATCCACGTCAGGCGCGAGCGCCACGAGCGCGTCGCGCAACTTCTTGATCGATTTCTCGTCGTTCGCCCAAACCGCGTTCACGCAAAGGCTGAATGCAATGATGAAAACAACCGTTCGAATCACGTTAGCAAAGTTGGCATAGGTTAAGGGCGAATTATACAAAATCAGAGATGATTCAACGCGCAAAGGACTGCGCATTCCTTGCGTGGTCAAATGCGCTCACTGATTGGTCAACAGTCTAACTACCTTGGGATTGGGAGCTTGTGCGCAGCAAAAGAAGGAAGTGACCACAGGCGCAGGCACCGCCGGCTACGCAAAATAAACCGGCCGGCCAATTTGTGACGGCTCAAAAAAGTTGAAGAAAAGCATTGCTTCTCCTTGGTTCTCCGCCTAAACGGACCGGAGCAACCTGCGACGAAAGGAGGCGAGATAGATTGAAATTTCTGAAAATGATCATGATCGTGGCCGTTCTGGTCACCGCTTTGGGACTTGGAGCTTGTGCACAACACAAGGAGGTCGTCACTCCAGCTCCAGCACCGATGGGGAAATAGATCGAGCACGGCGTACTTTCAATTGGGGCTATTTCGCCCAAAAAGCCAGGTCGTGTTTCCGGCCTGGCTTTTTTTCATGACGCATAAGGCCTGGCTAACTTCTTCCCATCTCAACGTTTTCCGATTAAGCTGCGCGAATGGAACTGAAAGGGGAGCAGATTTCTCTTGTCCTTACTCGCGGCGGTCGCTCTCGAAGGCGAGTTCGTTGAGATTTCTTCTCTCGTCCGGCCACGGAACGCTTTCCGTCGCGATGCGTGTCAGCAACAAAAATTGTTCGCCCGCAAGAATCCACGGCCGAGATGCAGCCCCAACTCCAACCGGCTTTGCCGATGTGATCGGCGATGATCTCCCAATACTTCACTTGTCAGTGTCCACAATGTCGTGAGCGGCTCCGCGACGGTAAAAGACGTTCGCGAGGTGGTACACACAATGCCCTGTAGCTACGAGTGTCCAAACAATGCTAAACGCTTTTGCGGCAAGCGGAGCGCTCAAGGAGAAGACGTGAATCGAGAAAAATATGCCAAGGACAACGAAGATAAGGCCCACGAGACCCCCAACGCCGACATCGGCTTGCTTGGTCTGGCTCGCATCTCTGCCATATGCGTGAAGTAGGTCTCACGGGAATTGTGCCGAATTGTTTGGCATTTAGGAAGTGGAATCAGAGACCGGGATTATGGCCATCGCTCGGAGTAAGATATTTGTTAGTGAATTGGTCGCGCATTAGGTCAATTTGTGCCTTGTCCCCCTGGTTTGGCGGAATATATGCGTTTGGGGCTCGCCTAGCATTCCAATACTCGGCTCGGTTGTTGTTAGCGCAGGCGCTGAAGAACAGCGATGTAATTATGGTAATCAGGGTCAGTGTGGTTTTCATTTTATTTTCTTTCGTTCGATTGTAAGAGGTTGCCTTCATTGTCGATGGCGTTGCCGGAGGCGCCATAAAGGCCCGACGCAAATACCTGACGCTCGCCCTCCGGCGTGATCTTCCAGACCGAATCGCCAAAGTCGGCGACATAGATATTGCCTACAAGATCGATCGTTACACCGCGGACCTGATGGCCCTCAATAATGCCAGTAAGTGAACGGATTTCCGTCTCCGCGCGCACAGAAACAGGCGCAAAGAGCAGCGCCAACACGAACAGTAATGCGAGCAATGCGCGACTGCGTTTAAAATAAAGAAATGCGTCCATCTAATCGCTATTACATTGGGTTACGACTCTTGTCAACCTATGAAAACTGTTTTAGAGGTTAGAACTGAGTCGCACAACTTTCGCAACCGTGACATCATCGGCGGCGATGCAGCGCTCGATTTCGTCAATACCGTCACTGGCCGCGATCAGTCGCCTTGCGACTGGCTTGACAGCTACCCACGTTTGCTTGAATGGGCGGCATTCGTGCATCTCTTGCCAAAAAGGGTGATGCGCACGCTGGCTAAGAAGGCGCAGAAGGAGCCCGCGGCAGCTGCAATCGCGCTGGCGCGCGCAAAGGTTTTGCGCGAAGCCCTGTTTGAGTT
>WNGG01000312.1_pt1 | contig 83742 bp, 78 predicted proteins | sample 5400661 | NCBI WGS metagenome assembly WNGG01 (sample SAMN13153372, study PRJNA577476) | soil metagenome | isolation source: 100 cm soil or saprolite under Garry oak tree replicate 1 | place: USA:California | collected 2016-06-15
GCCCCTGGGTAGATTCAACTGACCGTCGTCAGCCTTGCCGAGCGGGGCCGGTCACACGGAATCCGCCACTTTAAGTTGGACGCCTGGCGGTCCAGGCGTCCAACTCCACTTGGCGAAGCGCCCGCCAGCGGGCTCGCCGCCGTCACCTTGAACCGGACGAGACAGGTGCGGCTCGGCGCGGCCGAGCGCGCTGCGGAGCCGCTGGCCCGCTTCGCCGCCTGGGCCGAGGCGGCCGGCCAGCCGGCCGCGCTGGCCGTGCTGCACCGCTGCCTGGCCCTGGCCCGGGGGGAAGACCCGGAAGGCCACTACCGCGAGGCCCTGCGGCAGCACGCCGACAGCGGCCGCCCGTTCGAGCGCGCCCGCACCGCCCTGCTGTACGGGGAGTGGCTGCGCCGGAACCGGCGCGGCACCGAGGCCCGCGCCCCCCTGCGGACCGCGCTGGCCCTGTTCGACCGGTTCGGGACCGGCCCCTGGGCCGACCGGGCCCGGGCCGAGCTGCGCGCGGCGGGCGCGGCCGTGCCCCAGGAGGCGCCGGCGCCGGACCGGCTGAGCCTGCTCACCCCGCAGGAACTCCAGGTCGTTCGGCTGGCCGCCTCCGGCGCCACCAACCGGGACATCGCCGCCCAGCTGTTCATCAGCCCCCGGACGGTCAGCCACCACCTGTACCGCGCGTTCCCGAAGCTCGGCGTGACAAACCGGACCGCGCTGGCCCGCCTCGACCTCACCGGCCCGGACGACCTGCCGTAGCGGCCGCCTGCCAGTCATCCGTCCGATACCCGCGCCCCGCGCCCCGCGCTAGATTGGCACCCGATGACTGACCCGGCCCCCGCCGTCACCGGTCGGCCGCTCCGGTGGCTGCGCCTGGACGGCCTCGTGCTGCTCGCCTCGGCGCTGGTCTTGTTCGCGGCCACGCACCAGCCGTGGTGGCTGGTCCCCGCGGCCGGCTACGGGCTGAAGTACGACGCCAGCTTCCAGCACGCTCACCTTGGCGGCCCTCGCCCGCGCCAACCCGGAGGAGCACGATGACCGTCGCCTTGTTCTACACCGGGCCCTCGCTGCCGGAACTGCACGAGGACTACGCCAAGAAGCACCGGATCGATGACCGCGCGGCGATCAGGGGCCGCCGCGAGATCACCGTGGCCGCGCCGCCCGCCGTGGTCTGGGCGGTGCTGTCCGATGTCGGGCACTGGGACGCCAACCTAGAGCCGGGAGTACACGACATCCGGGTGCCGGACGGGGTGGTGACGGACGCGCGCTTTACCCGGGTGAACAAGGGCGCGACGATGAAGGCCAGGTTCGCGGTGGTCGAGCCGGAGCGGGAGCTGGCATGGACCGGGTCGGCGTTCGGCGCCAAGGTGATGCACCGGTATGTCCTGGCGGCGTGGCCGGACGGCGGCACCCGGGTGATGGTGGAGGAGTCGATGGCGGGCCCGCTGCTGGCGGTGTTCTTCTACACCAGCGGCAAGCTGGCCGGACTGCTGGAGACCTGCCTGGCTACGCTGAAGACAGCCGCGGAGGCTATCCGCTGACGACAGGAGCAGTGCTATGCCCGCGCGTATGCGTGCCGTCCTTCAGCGGTCCTTCGGCGGGCCCGAGGTGCTCGAGCTGACCGAGGTGGACCGGCCGGTCCCGCTGGCGACCGAGGTGCTGGTCCGCGTGCAGGCGGCGGGCGTGAACCCGGTGGAGCCGATGATCAGGTCCGGTCAGTTCCCGCTGCTCGGCCCGCCGCCCTTCATCCTCGGCTGGGACCTTTGCGGCGTGGTCGAGGATCTCGAACCCGGCGTGACCAGGTTCCGCGTCGGTGACGAGGTGTACGGCATGCCGTTCTTCCCGCGCGCGGCGAGCGCCTACGCCGAGTACGTGGCCGCGCCGTCCCGGCAGCTGGCCCGCAAGCCGGCCAGCCTGTCGCACGCCGAGGCCGCCGCGCTGCCCCTGGCCGGGCTCACCGCCTGGCAGAGCCTGGTGGATACCGCCCGGATCGAGGCCGGCCAGCGGGTGCTTATCCACGGCGCAGGCGGCGGCGTCGGGCACCTGGCCGTGCAGATCGCCAAGGCCCGCGGTGCCTACGTCATCGGCACCGCCAGCGCCGGCAAGCATGACCTGCTCGGCGAGCTCGGCGCCGATGAGCTCATCGACCATCGGGCCGCCGACTTCAGCGCCCGCGCCGGCGGCCTGGACGTGGTGCTCGACACCCTCGGCGGCGAGATCGCCCGCCGCTCCATCGGCGTGCTCCGCCCGGGCGGCCTGCTGGTCACCATCGTCGGCCGCCGCGACGCCGACCTGGCCGCCCGCACCGAGGCGGCCGGCCGCCGTTTCGCCGGCATCTCCGTCGAGCCCGACTACCCGGCCCTGGAGGCCCTAGCCGGCCTGGCCGAGTCCGGCCGGCTGCGGGTGCACCTGCAGGCCACCCTCCCGCTGGCCGAGGCGGCCAAGGCACATGAGCTTGTGGAATCCGGCCGAACGACCGGAAAGATCTCGCTTATCCTCTGACCGTGCTGGCCCTGATCTCCGCGCCGTCGAACCTCGGACTGCGGCCGCCGCAGCCCGGAGCGGTGCCCGGGACCGCGAAGGCCCCGGAGGCAATGCGCGAGGCCGGACTGCACGCCCGCCTCGAAGCGCTCGGGGCCGCCGACGCCGGAGTGGTGCTGCCGGGCCGCTACCTCGACGACGCCCGGGCCGGCCTGGCCCGGTCCCGGAACCAGGACGCCGTGCTCGACCACGCCGGGCGGCTCGCGGCCCGCATCGGCGAGCAGCTTGACGCGGGCCGCGCCCCGCTGGTCCTCGGCGGTGACTGCAGCCTGCTGATCGGCGCCGGCCAGGCGCTCCGGTCACGCGGTCGCTACGGCCTGGTCCACCTCGACGGGCACACCGACTTCCGCCATCCCGGCAACAGCGCGGAATGCTTCAGCCTGGCCGGCGAGGACCTGGCCGCCGCCGTCGGCCTGCACTGGCCGGCCATCACCGGCGGCCGTCCCTTCTTCGCCCCAGCGGACACCGTGCACGCCGGCTGCCGGGCCGACGACGAGCACCTGGCCGAAGCCAGCGGCGTCATCGCCCAGGTCATCCCCGCTGGCCGGATCCGCGAGGACGGCGCCGCGACCGCCACCGCGATCCTGGCCACGGTGGCCGCGGCCGGCCTGGACGGCTACTGGCTGCACCTGGATGTCGACATCCTCGATCCCGCGGCGATGCCCGCCGTGGACAGCCCGGCGCCGGACGGCCTGACGCCCGCGGAGCTCACCGGCCTGCTGGCCGCCCTCGCGCCCGGCGCCGCCGGCGCCGAGGTCACCGTCTTCGATCCGGATCTCGACCCGGGCGGCCGCTATGCCGCCCTGCTCACCGGCATCCTGGTCGGCGGACTCGGGCGGCTGGGCCAGGACCGTCCCCGGTGAGGTCGACCCGGGCTTCCCGGGCCGGCGGGAGCTCTGGCGGCTAGCCGCCTACCTCGCCGTCCTCGCCGTCGACGGCCACCGATCCTTCGGCCGCCGGTACCTCGACCGCCTCGCCGCCGCGGTCCGGGCTTACCGGTAGCTCCGCCGTTAGCTGGGCCAGCGTCTCCGGGGCCTGGACGAGCCCCTGGATGAGCTCGGGCGAGGTACCGCTCGGCACGGGGCCAGCGGCCCCGTTGCCCGGCCGCCGGCCCGCGAGCCCGGCGGCGACATCGTTGATCACGTTCCAGACGCGGGGGTCGGCCCAGTAGCCGGAGTGCTTCTGCGGGGAGGGCGGCGCCTGGCCGTAGACGTAGGAGCACTCGGCCGGGTCCAGGAACTCGGTGTCCACCGGGTCGCCGCCGGCCGCGGACAGGTCGGCGGCCACCGACCCGCCGATGGGGTCGGTGGGGTAGTAGAAGTTGCGCCAGTCGTGCAGTCGCCCGGATCCGCCCGGCTCCAGCGGCCCGAGCAGCGCGCGGTCGAAGTAGGCGGGGAAACCCCAGCCGTAAAGCTTGCCCACCGGCGAGCCGAACGTGATCAGCGCCGGGTGATCACCCTCGGGACGGCAGCCGGGCTGGACGATCGCCGCGGTCGCGAGCACCGATCCCTGGCTGTGCGCGACCAGCATGACCCGGCCCCCGTTGTCGTGCAGCCACCACATCCGGCGCTGCAGCTCAGGCACCGCCCGTTCGGTATAGCACGGGGGCGACAGCGGGTGGTAGGACCGCGGCCAGAACGTGCCGACGTCCCACAGCACCCCGATCGTGCGCCGCTTGCTGGGGTCGCTCCAGGCCGAATACAGGAAGGCCATCAGTGCGGGCAGCGCCAGGCCGGCGATGGTGACCCCGAGATTGCGGATGACCACCGGGGGCTGGAGGTGCAGCCGCCAGACGCACCCGGCCATGATCAGCTGCCCGGCGATGATGGTCCACAGCAGCCAGGTGGCATCGTGCGGCGCGCGGCCCAGGAACTGCGCCCGGGCGATCTGCTTCTCCCAGTCCTGGCCGCCGCCCGGATCCCCGGTCTGATCGCCGGGCGGGGGGAACGGCTTGAGGCCCGACCAGTACCAGTACTTCCGCGGCTCGGTCAGCGGATCCCTGAAGGCCGCGGCCTGATCCCGGTAATCCCCGGCCGTCCCGGCGGGCAGCTGTCGGGCCAGCAGCCACCGGACGGCCTCGACCAGCCCGACGGCGAGGATGGCCAGCACGGCCGCCCACACCAGCAGCGGAACCCCCGACGTGATCACGTGCGAGAGGTAGACCTTGCCGGGCGACCCGGCCACGGCATCGGCCGCGTCGCTGGTCACCGGACCCACCAGGTGCGCCACCCAGGTCTGCGCGCCGAGCAGGAGGGTGTTCAGCACGCTGAACGCCAGCATCAGCGTGACCCAGGAGGCGCCCCGCAGGGTTCCCTTGCTGCCGCGCAGGCCCAGCAGCATCGATATCAGCGCGACGGCCAGCACCGCCGCAATCGCCAGCGTCGTCCAGCCGGTCACGCCGGCCATCCCCGGCAGGTCCGCCGCCCGCGCCGCCTTCGCGGCCGGCTGCAGCCAGGCGAACAGGCCGGCCGCGACCAGGGCCACGGCCGCCGGGACGAGCAGGTAAGCCACCCAGCCGCGGAGCTTGTCGCCGAGCGCGGTCCCGGCCGGAGAGCGGCCGGATGCCGGGCCCGGACCCGGCGGCTCCGCGCCCGGCGGGTCCATCGTCGGCGTGGTGAGGGCGTCCAGGGCGACGTAGCCGGCCCCGAGGGCGACGGTGGCCGCCCCCAGCGCGATCGCGATCCACGCCAGGGCGATGGCATGGGCTGACCCGGCGGCCGTGAGCGCCTTGGCCGTCACGCCCAGGACAATCGCCAGGAACCCCACGACCACCGCCAGGTGCACGCCGGTGAGCAGGCGGACGCTGCTCTCGCCGTCCCAGAACTCGTTGTCGGCCAGGCCGGCCTTGAGCGCGGCCGCGGTGACCATCCTGGCCTCCGCCTTGCGGGTAGTGTCCGTCACCTGATACGGCGGCCGGACGGCCTCATACCGCCAGGACAGGCTGGCCAGCCAGATCAGCGCCAGCACGAGCAGCAGCGGGACCAGGACCCCGAGCGTGACCTGACGCGCCGGGTGCCCGGCGATGAACGGCCAGCCCAGCGGGGCGAGCCACCACTGGTGCAGGGCGATCCCGGCGCGTGCCGTCTGGTAGGCGACCACGTCCGCGCTGATCAGCGCCGCGATCAGGGCCGCGTTCACCGTCAGTGCCAGCGCGCCCAGCCCGGCGGCCAGCCGGTGCAGCCGGAATTTCCAGGTCGAGCCGCGGGTGCTGGCCGAGCACATCCAGCCCGCCAGGTTGCCGAACAGGAACGGCAGCAGCGCCAGCCACAGCACCCGGATATTGCTCCGCGAAGTCAGGCCGCCCCACGAGTAGACCTCCACGTGGCGGTCCACGTCCAGCGTCGCGTCCCGGTCCCCGGCGCTCGCCCGGTGGTCCGAGGTGCGGTAGAAGCCGGCCACCGCGTCGCCGCTAGCCTGCTCCGGCGCCAGGTCGCCGAGGATGGCGTCCGGCGGCGACCCGCCGACCCCGTGCACGCGGAGTTCGGTCACCCCGCCGCATTCGGCCTCGACCGGAAGCTGCACGCTCGGCAGGGCCGCGGAATGTCTGGGAATAGGCATATCAGGCCTCCACCCGAGGGCGGTTGAGTTGACCAGGCAGTAAGTTAGAGAGCCGCTACTCCCCAGTTGATACACTCCCGCTCCGCTGTGCGGAAGTCCCTCGCGTCCGCCCGCGGTATCTACCGGCCCGGGTCGATGTGGATCTTGGTGCCCGCGCCGGTGCTGATCTTCCCGGCCAGCGCCTCGGCGGCGTCTTCCAGGCCGACGGTCACCTGGACGATGCGTGACGGATCCACCCGGCCGTCGGCATAGTGCTCGATCGCGGGCGCGAGCCCGGCCGACGCGCCGAGGATGCCCACCGCGGTCAGGTCGCCGAGGACCAGGTCGCGACTGTCGATCAGGCTCGGCACGCCCGCGATGCCGATATAGACCAGACGCCCGGCCGGCTCGGCTAGGGCCAAGGCGGCCGCCGGCATCGTGTGGTCGTCGGTGCAGTCGACGACCGCGTCGTAGGTCACCGGCGGCGGGTTCTCGGCCGTCCAGTAGCCGGAGGCGCCGAAGCTCGCGGCCAGTTCCTCGCGGTCGCACGCCAGCGCCCAGATGTGCACCTCGGCGCCCATCGCCGTGGCGAAGGCCGTGGTCAGCAGCCCGATGGTGCCCGGCCCGCACACCAGGATCCGTCTTCCCGGGCCTGCCTGGGCGGCGGAGGCGGCCCGCCAGCCGTTGCCTCCCGGTTCGACCAGGGCGCCGGCCTGGTCGTCCATCGCATCCGGCAGCCGGTACAGGCTGGACGCGCGGGCCAGCACCTTCTGCGCCAGCGCACCGGGCCAGCCCATGATGCCCACCTCGCGGCGGTCCGCGCAGACATGCCCGCGCCCGGCCGCGCACCGCGGGCAGCGCCCGCAGCCGAGCATGGTGGCCCCGGTCACCCGGGCACCCAGCCACTGCGGGTCCACCCCGGCGCCGAGCGCCGACACCACCCCGCACCACTCGTGCCCCGGCCGCACCGGGAACCCGATCTTGCCCTGGGCGAAATAGGCCAGCTGCCCGGTGAACAGCTCCACGTCCGTCCCGCAGATCCCGGCCCGGCGGACATCGACCACGGCCTGCCCCGCCCCGGGCACCGGCACCTGGACATCCTCGACCCGCGCCGATCCAGGCCCGTTGATCACCAGTGCGCGCATGCACCAAGGTTCCCACCGTCACGCCCGCGGCATCCGGGCAGCTGCAACAACTCGGCGGACGCCTAAGTGGCAGGAGCCACCCGAAAGCGACGCCGGTAGCACCTAGATGGTGACGGCCGCGGGACGGTCCTGGGCGAGGAACTGCCGCTCGTACAGCGTGGCATAAAGCCCGCCACGTTCGAGCAGCTCACTATGGGTGCCGTGGTCGGCCAGGCGGCCGTGGTCGAGGACCAGGATGACGTCGGCGCTGAGCACGGTGGAAAGCCGGTGCGCGATGACCAGGCTGGTGCGGCCGCGCAGGAGCGGCTGCAGAGCAGCCTGGATGAGCTGCTCAGAGACGGTGTCCAGATGCGAGGTGGCCTCGTCCAGGATCAGGATGCGCGGGTCCTTGAGGATCGCCCGGGCGATCGCGACCCGCTGTTTCTCCCCGCCGGACAGCCGGTGGCCGCGCTCGCCGACGACGGTGTCGTAGCCGTCGGGCAGCGAGGTGGCGAACTCGTGCAGGTAGGCGGCCTTGGCGGCGGCAGTCAGGTCCCCATCGGTGGCGTCGGGCCGGGCGTAGCGGAGGTTGTCGGCGAGGCTGGCGTGGAACAGGAAGGTGTCCTGGAACACCACGCCGACCTGCCGTCCGACCGATTCCAGGGTGAGGTCGCGCAGGTCGTGACCGTCAATGAGGACCCGCCCTTCCTGCGGGTCGGCGAAGCGGGGCACGAGGCTGGTGAGGGTGGTCTTGCCCGCGCCGGACGGGCCGACCAGTGCGGCCAGCTGCCCGGCGGCGATGTCGATGCTGACCTGGTCCAGCGCCGGGCGGGCAGCGGCGGGGTAGCTGAAGGTGACGTCCTGGAACCGGATCGCGCCGCGGGCGTCGCCGAGGTCGCGGGCGCCGGGAGCCTCGGCGATCTGCGGGGGCAGGTCAATGTACTCGAACAGGCGGCGGAAGACCGCGAGGGAGCCCACCACGTTCACGTGCATGGTGGCCAGCGAGCTGAGCGACCCGGTGAGCCGGCCGCCGAGAACGGTGGCGAACACGAACACGGTGCCTACGGTGGTGTGCCCGGTCAGTACCAGCCAGCCGCCGAAACCCATGATCAGTGCGGGCCCGGCGGTCTGCAGCGCCATCATGAGCATGCCGAACCAGCGGGCGATCATCTCCTGGCGGATCTGCAGCCGCCGCACCTCATCATTCAGATACCCGAACCGTTCCCGCTCAGCGCGCCCGCGGACGAAGGCCTTGACCAGCAAGATGCCGGAGATACCGAGGATCTCCTGCAGGTAGGCGGTCATCTCCGCGAGCTTGCGCTGGGTCCGGCCGCGGGCGGTGTAGGAGGCCCGGCCGGCCTTGCGGGCGGGCAGGCTGATCAGCGGGATGAGGACCAGGACGGCCAGGGTGAGCTGCCAGGTGAACCGCAGCATCAGCACGAGCGTGGCGATCGTCGTGAACAGGTTGCGGGCCAGGCCGAAGACGGTGTCGGTGACGACGTCGTCGACGGCGTCGATGTCGTTGCTCAGCCGGGACATCAGCTCGCCGGAGCGGCTGCGGGTGAACCAGCCCACCGACTGGTCCAGCAGGTTCTCGAATACCTGCCGCCGCAGGGTGAACACGATGCCCTCGCTGATCACCGTGGTCACGTAGGAGTCGGCGACGCCGATCAGGCCGCCGCCCAGCGCCGCGCCGACGCCGACGGCGACCAGCAGCAGCACGTGCCCCAGGTTGCCGTGGGGGTGGCCGAGGTAGTCGATCAGCGCGCGGATCACCACGGCCGGGGCCAGCCCGAGCACTGACTCGGCGGCGATGCAGGCCGCTACCAGCACACCCCGCCCCCGGTAAGGGGAGAAGTACCCGAGCACCCGGCCCAGCAGGCCGCGGGTCACCCGGACCGGCGCGTCGTCCTCGCCCCAGTCCACCGCCATCGTCGGCCCGACGCAATAGCGCGCCATGTCCGCAGCCTAAACCGTCGTGGACGCGCGCGGCGAGGCGTTTTGCGCCCGGGCGGCACCCGTGATCACGGACGTGGGCGCCGCGGGCGGTCAGCTCGCCTTCCGGTACCGGTCGAGGATGGCGGCGCGCAACGATGCGCGCGATGCGCCGAGACCAGACAGGATCACCGGCACCATTCCGTCGTCCATGGCGAGCAGGGCAAGGGTGAGGTGCTGGACGCCGATGTAGTCGTCATGCAGGGCCTTCGCCTCGCGTAGCGAGAGCTCCAGGCTTTTCTTAGCGCGGGCCGTGAACGGAATATGGCCGCCAGTACGAGGTCCCGCGGGATGGCCGGAAGAGCACCGGGCACGGCGCCTGCGGCGGCGCATCAGCTCGGCCACCGGGCCCTTCCGCCAGGCGGGCCGCCTGCCCCTGCAGGCGGCCGGGACAGCCCGGGTGAAGGCGTCCGGCCCGAAGGCGGCCTCGATTCGCGCGCGCACCACGTCCAGATCGATCCCGACGAAGGCCAGCGCCTCGCGGTCGATGGCGCCCAGCGGGCCGGCGACCCGCCCGCGCCCGATGGCGCGGAGTATCTCCGCCTCGACCCGCTCCGGGCTGACGCCCTGGTCACGCAGGACGGCACCCGCCGCCTCACCAGCTGAGGCCGCCGCCAGCAGCAGGTGCTCACAGCCGATAAAGCCGTGCTCGAGCCGGCGGGCATCGGCCTGGGCCTGGACGACGACGTGGCGGGCATCCTCGGTGAAGCGCTCGAACATCATCGCCTCCCGATCAGGCGGCCGTACTTGCGGTGGATGGTCTGTTTGGTGACACCGAGACGACTGGCGATGTCCTGCCAGGACCAGCCGAGCTCGCGGGCGTTCTCGACCTGGAGCAGTTCCAGCCGCTCGGCGAGCGCACGCAGGGCCGCGACCGCGCGCAGCCCGACCTCCGGGTCGTTGCTGGCGGCGCCCTCGGCGATCTGTAGAGTCGTTTCCATGCCCGTCAGCATATGCTGACGAAGGCCTTACCGTCAACATATGCTGACGACACGGTGTCCGAGGCGCCCGGATCGCCGGTCATCGGCGCTGCTCCGAATCGGCTTGCCAGCCGGGATGTAAACCGGCCTCCACGGCGCCACTTCCAGCTATCGGCCGCGTCTGCGGGCCCGCTTCGCGGGTGCAGGCTTGTAGTCCAATCCGAGCTGGCCGGCCGCGAACCGCATCGCAAGATCGAACGCGCGCTGCGGCGGCACTGCCGGGTCTTCGAGTGCGATCTGTACCGCCAGCCCGTCGAGCAGGGCGGACAGCGTGATCGTGAAATCGTCCGCGTCCACGGCCGCGAACTCGCCGGCCTCCTGGCCGGCCAGCACGATGGAGCGAATGGACTGCCGCCACCGCTCGTCGGACTTCTCCCGGACCGCGGCCACCCCCGGGTTCCGCGGCGACAGCGCCCACAGGTCCAGCCAGAGCAGCCAGTAGCTGCGTGGCTCCGGATCGGTGCCGGGCAGGCAGCTCATGCCGATGAGCTCGGCCAGCCGCCCGGCCGCGGTCGGGATCTCTTCCATCCGCCGGAGATACTCGGCGTACCAGGAGTCCTCGGAGTACCTGATCGCCTCGGTCAGCAGGTGGTCGCGCGTCTTGAAGTAGTAGATGACCAGCGCCGGGCTCGTGCCGGTGCGTTCGGCGACATCGGCGATCCTGGTGTCGGCGTAGCCCCGCTCGACGATCACATCTAGCGCCGCCCGCAGCATCTGCTCCCGGCGCGCAGTGCTGTCCCCGCTCGCCTCCGGGGCGCGCTTAAGGCGTCGCCTTCCCTCGTCGCTCGTCCCTCGCTCCTCAGTCCAGGCGACGCCCGCGCCCCTTTGGCTCGCGGGCGGTGGGTCGCTCTTCGGTCCAGGCAACGCTGCGCCCCTTCAGCTCGCTCGAGGCCGGCCACTCGCCGGCCGGTCTTGTCGGTAATCGTAGCAGCTTCTAGACTGAATGTTCAGTCAATCTTTCGGAGGGCCAGTTCCATGGCAACGAAGGCAACCCAGGCAGCAAGGACGGCCAGAGCGGCCACCGGAGCAACCGGACCCACGGACTACGACGCGATCATCGTCGGCGGCGGCCACAACGGCCTGGTTGCCGCGGCGTACCTGGCCCGCTCCGGCGCCCGGACGCTGGTGCTCGAGGCCCGGCCGAAGACCGGCGGCGCCGCGACCACCGAAGCTCCCTGGCCAGACGCCCCGGACTTCAAGGTCACCCGCCTGTCCTACGTGATGTCGCTGCTGCCGCCGACCATCATCAACGACCTGCGGCTCGACCGGCACGGTTACAAGATCTTCCCGATGGGCCCGTACTACCAGGCCTTCCCCGAGGGCGGGTCGATCAAGCTCTACGCCGACGACGCCAAGCGCAACCACGACGAGATCTCCCGCTGGTCGAAGAAGGACGCCGACGCGATGCCGCGCTGGGACGGCTGGCTGGCCGGCCTGGCCGACGTGCTCGGCCCGCTGCTGCTCACCGTGCCGCCGAACCTCGGCTCGCACACGCCCCGCGACCTGGCCGAGACGCTGCGGCTGGCCTGGCGCCACCGCAACCTGGACGTGCGCACGATCGCCGACGTGACCCGGCTGATGACCATGTCGATCGCCGGCCTGCTCGACGACTGGTTCGAGTCCCCGCAGGTCAAGGGCGCGCTCGCGGTCAACGGCGTGATCGGCACCTGGGCCGGCCCGTACGAGCCTGGCACCGCGTACGTGATGGCGCATCACTCGATCGGCGACGTCGGCGACGGCCACCTGGGCAACTGGGGCTTCCAGGAGGGCGGCATGGGCGCGGTCGCCGACGCGATCGCCAGCGCGGCCCTCCAGCACGGCGCCGAGATCCGGACCAGCGCGAGAGTAAACCGGCTGCTCATCAAGAACGGCCAGGCCGTCGGGGTCATCCTCGAGGACGGCCGGCAGATCACCGCCCGTGTCGTGGTCACCTCGCTGCACCCGCGCACCGCGTTCCTGGACCACGTGGGCCGCCAGCACCTGCCCGACGACTTCGTCGCGGACATCGAGCACTGGAAGACCCGCAGCGGCGTCGTCAAGATCAACCTGGCGCTGTCCGAACTCCCCGACTTCACCGCCGACCCCGCCCCAAGAGGCACGAGCCTGCAGGAGCACCACACGGGTTCGGTCGAGATGGCGCCGACCATGCCGTACATCGAGCGCGCCTTCACCGACGCCCCCGAGGGCAGGCCCGCCACGAAGCCGTTCAGCGACGGGGTCATCCCGACGGCCTTCGACAGGACGCTGTGCCCCGAGGGGTACCACATCATGTCGCTGTTCACCCAGTGGGTCCCGGCGGACTGGAACGAGCAACCGCATACCGAGGAGCTGCAGGCCTACGCCGACCGCATGATCGACTGCTACAACGAGGTGGCGCCGAACTTCAAGAGCTCGATCATCCACGCCGACATCGTGGGCCCGCACGAGATGGAGCACGACTACGGCCTGGTCGGCGGCAACATCTTCCACGGCGAGCTGTCCCTGGAGCAGCTGTTCCACATGCGCCCCGCGCCCGGCTTCGCCGACTACCGCACCCCGGTGCCCGGCCTGTACTACGCCAGCTCGGCCACCCATGCCGGCGGCGGAGTCTGCGGCATCCCCGGCATGCAGGCGGCCCGGGCCGCGATCGCCGACCGCCGTGCCGCCCTTCGCCGCAGGTGACAGGTACGGCACCACCCCCGGTCACCGCGATGCTCGAGGCGGGCAGCGTGGCCCTGGCCGCGGCGGACGCCATCGCCGACGCGATCACCGCCCTGTCCCGCCTGGCCTGCGACCTGGGCGACGCCCTGACCGCGCTGGACATCAACCCCCTGATCTGCACCCCCCGGAGTGCCGGTTACCTGCCCGGAGGCCCGGCGATATGTCTGCAGTTCCGGGGGTGATAGCACCCGGAACTGTAAACATATGGGACGGCAGTCCCCCCTGGACGGGGCGGCAGGGGCACGGAGTGTCCGCAGCAGGGAAGAAATCACCGCAAACCGGGCAACCGCCGGTGCCGCGCGCTCCGCAGCCGCGACACACCGGAACTTTCTTTATTTCGGAATGAGCACATCGTCCACCAGATGTTCCGCGAAGCCCGGATTTCCCAAGATCTCACGGCGAGTCGCATCACCGGGCGCTCAGGCACCATTGCGCGCACGGGTGTCACGGCACCGAGGGCGCTAAATACCGAGGATCCTGGTGGTTAATTCGGGTTCTATGCGACGAGGCCGAGTTCGAGGCGCGTCAGGTGGCTGGTGCGCCGCCGGTCAAGGGCGTGCTGGTCCAGAATGCCTCCGGCGAAGGAGGTTGAGCGCGGCGGCCATGTACACGTGGCCGAGGCGGGTCTCGGGCCGGTCTTCGCCCGGCTCCGCGACCGGGCCGAGATCGCCGGGGTTCATCGGCCTGGTGGTGACCCAGTGGCTGGCCACCATCGACCACCGCTACGATCACTGCGAATAAAGAGGGTGACGGGAAAGGCGGACCCCATGGGCCTGATGGAGCTGGTGAGCTGCGGGCGGTCGCGGCGTCCCGGCGAGCGCTCGCGGCGTCCCGGCGGGCGCTCGCGGCGTCCCGGCGGGCGCTCGCGGCGTCCCGGCGGGCGCGCGGGCGCCCGGCCGCCGGCGCGGGCCGCGACGCTGGCCTGCCAGCTGGCCGCGCTGGCCGCGCTGGCCGGCCTGCTGGCCGCCTGCAGTTCCTCCGGGTCGTCCGGCAGCACGGCCACCTCGTCCGGCCAGACCGCCAGCGGGCCGGGCAGCTCCGCCTCGGCGTCGGCGGCCGCCGCCTCATTCGTCAGCATCGTCGAGCCGTTCGACCCCGGTCACCCGGCCAGGACCGAGCCCGCCCCGGCCAGTTGCGGCGGCCAGCCCACCACGCTCGCCATCGAGCAGTGCTACCAGACCAGGACCGAGAACGTCGACGCCGAGATCGACGTCGCGCAGTTCGCCAGGTATTCCAGCGCGCCTGCAGCCGAACGCAGCACCATCTTGTCCCAGGACAGCACGTGGCTGGCCGCGCGTGCGCCGGTGTGCGCCGCCGCCTTCAACACCGGCGGCACGATCGACGGGATCAGCGCCGCGGCCTGCCTGCTCGACGAGAGCAACGCCCGGCTCGACGCGATCAAGAGGATCACGCCGCCGCCCGCCAGGCTCAAGGCCACCGACAGCACCGACCCGAACCAGCTGGCCTGGTTCACCACGCCGGCCGGCTCGCGCATCGCGGAGATCAGCACCCAGGGCGACCAGACCGGCGGCGCGATCGTCGCCTGGGTCATCGTCGGCGGGCCCGATGGCTTCGTGGTCAACCCGAAGCAGTTCTACTTCCAGGACGGGTCGTTCACCGACGCCGGCGTCGCCGAGCCGCCGAACCCCGCCTATCACCGCATCCCGACGGGCCAGGAGTACCAGTTCTCCATCGACTACTCCACCCTGGCCAAGGACCCGAACGCGGACAAGAGCGGTGCGGGCTACCTCTACGCGCCCGGCGCCCCGGTCGCCGTCTGGCGGTAGAGCCGTCTGGCGGTAGAGCCGTCTGGCGGTAGAACGGCTCAGATGCCGTAACGGTCTCGTCGCCCGATCAGCCGCCGCGCGTTGCGCATGGCCAGCGCGATGACCGTCTCCATCGGGTTGATGCCGATCGGGCCGGGGAACAGGCTCGCGTCGGCCACGATCAGCCCGGGCACGCCGTGGAACTCCCCGAAGCTGCCGGTCACCCCGCGCCGCGGGTCCTCGCTCATCCGCGCGGTGCCCATCAGGTGGATGGAGAACAGCTGGAGAGACCGTCTGGGCACCGGCCGGGCCAGCAGCCGGCGCAGCTCGTCCGGCCCGCGGACCACGGGGGCACCGTCGAAGGGGAGCAGCACCCGGGTGGCGCCGGCCGTGAACAGGGCTTCGGCGGTCAGCTCGACACCGCGCACGACCTGGGCGGCGTCATGGCCGGTGAGCTGGTAGAACACCTGCGGCCCGAGGCCGGGGAGGAGCCGGATCCGGCCCGTCCCGGTGTCAGAGACCAGCGGCCCCGCGGTGACGATGCGGTTGTAGTCCGCCATGAGCTCGCCGAGGTCCCGGCCGTAGGCCGGCAAGATGCCGGCCAGCATCGGGGGAGTGAGGTTAGTCGCGGTCAGCAGCAGCCCTTCGGCCAGGAATTCGCGCACCTGGAAGGCCTGGTGAACGCCCTGCCAGCCGGTGACGTCCTGGTCGAAGAACGCCGTCACCACCGCGTTCGGGTGCACCGACAGGTTCCGGCCGAGCTGGCCGGACGCCGGACGCAGGCCCGACCGCAGCAGCAGGGCCGGCGTCTGCACCGCGCCGCCCGCCACGATCACGACCGGGGCCCGCACGGTCAGGCTCGGGCCCCGGCGGCCGCCCGGCCGGACGACGTGGCCGGTCACGCCGGTCACCCGCGGCCCGGACCGGGTGATGCGATCCACCCGGCAGTCGGCGAACAGCCGGGCGCCGAGCGCCAGCGCCCGCGGCACGCTGGTCACCAGCATCGACCGTTTCGCGCCGGTCGGGCAGCCGCTGCTGCAGTTGCTGGTCCCGGCGCAGTGCAGCTGGTTCCTGCGGTTCGGGACCACGGCCCAGCCCTGGGCCTGCGCGCCGCCCCGGAATAGCTCGGAATCCCGGCCGATCGTCTCCGGGTCCTGCAGGCCGACGGAGAGCCGCGACTCGATCGCGGCGAAGTAGGGGTCGAGGTCACGCTCGCCGATCGCCCGCAGGCCCTCCCGCTCGGCCCAGCGCTGGAGCACCCTGGGCGGCGTCCGCCATGACATGCCCCCGTTCACCACCGTCGACCCGCCGACGCAGCGCCCCTCGGCGTACAGCACGGACGGTCGCCCGATCGCCATCCCGCCGCCGCCGTCCCGGTACAGCGTGCGCAGCGCCTGCCCGGTCCCGGCGGTGAACGACTCGGTCGGGTGGTACCCGCCCTCCTCGAGCACGATCACGTCCACTCCGGCCTCGGCCAGCTCCGCGGCCACGGTAGCCCCGCCCGCCCCCGACCCGACGATCACCGCCCCGCACTCCAGGCTCAGCTCGCCCGGCACGTCATCCTGCGTGATCAGCCCGCTGATCACGGCTTCCCCCGCTGCACCGGAGCGGTGACCGCGGCCTCGCCCGCGCGGATCTGCGGGCCGTAGGACTCCAGGCGGCGCCTGGACACGGCCGCGATGTAGGGAGCCGGATCGTAGCCGATCTCACGCTGCACCTCGGGCAGCTCGTAGTAGCACATCGTGATCATGCTCTTGAGCCGCCGGACCAGCTCGGCGGCCGTGTCGCGCCGCGCCAGCAGCGCCCGGACGTAGGCGGCGGCCACCTGGTCGTCGAGCCGGGCGAACCGTCGGCCCCGGGACGCCGGGTACAGCCGTGCGCCCTGGTCGAGGACGACCAGCGTCGTGGCCAGCGCCTTCCTGGCAGCGGGCGGCAGCGAGGCGAGCATCAGCCCGAACTCGCGCAGGACCCGGTCCGTGCGCTGATCCGCGCGGACCTCAGGCGGGCAGACGACCTCAGCGAACCGCCTGGCGGCCCGCCGGGCCGGGACCTCAGGCGCTGCTTCTGGAGAAGCTGGTGTCGGCGCGGAAGATGGGCCAGCCAATCTCGGTCCTCCATTCCGCTTCGTCCGGCGTGTCGATCGCGCCGCGCAGGTAGTACTCGCGCAGCGGCCCGTCGATGCTGATCTCGTGCCTGGTGGCGTAGGAGTGGGTGATGCGGGAGAAGTCGCCGACCGTGAGCCCTGCTGCCATCAGGCCATTGTCAACCCTCCCCTTACCGGACAGTCAATGCGGGAACGCGGTCTTGACCCTCCGGCAGAGGGAGCGCCGAGGGTGGAGTCATGAGCGAAAACACCTCCCCACCACCACGGGCCTGAGCACCACCGGCCTCGGGGCCGTCCTAGCCGAGCACATCGCGGCCGGCCGGACGAACTCATCCTGACCAATTAGTTCACCGTCCGCGACGGCAAGATCGTCACCCTGATCGTCATCCGCAACACCCCCGGATACTGACTGCCCACCACGACCGGAGGCCGCCGCGGACGCCCGCGACGGCCTCCCCTGGCCGGAGATTGTCACCACGTCCGGGGCACCGACCACCCGAGGACACTAAGCCTCAGCTTGGAAATTCTTACGTTCCTGACATCGAGGCGCGCGTTCCAGACTCGGAGGAGGATCCCGCCAGAGTCTGCGCGGTTCAGGTGCACGGTGCCGTACTGCTGGCCATCGAGGGAAACCGTCATGTCCTCTCCGGTGATCGTCAGTGCCCAGTGATGATAGTGGTTTGTGTTCACGAATGCATATCTTTTCGCATTGTGCCCGATGGCGTTAGCGTCACCGGGCAGCTCCACGGTGCGCAGTCCTCCGAATGGAGGGTCGAATTGTACCGTGGTGCCATTGGGCACGTCGTTGATGGCGTCGCCGTGCGCGCCCACCGCATAGCCATACCCGAGCGCCGAAGCGTCAGGCTGGTCCAGCGGACCCGAGACATCTGCATCGAAGTCAACCCGGTAGTCGCACAGCCCGGGCGCCGGCATGCTCGCCCCGAACCATTCGTCGGTAAGCAATTGCCTGGCAGGTTCAACACTGAATGAGCGGCTAGAGGTGGTCGTCAGGCTGGTGACACCGTATGCTGTCCATCGTGAACTATCGGGATAAGAATCCGATGGTGCCGCGAGATATCTTACGGCGCACACCGCTTGCGCCACCAGGCTATGTGTGCCCTGTACCGCGTAATCGCCTATAATGGCGGCCAGGGCAGTAGTAACGGCAAATATGACCGTCTTGAGCAGTCGGTGGCTGCTCTTTTTCTCGGGTGTTGCTGCGGGCTCAGTGTGCTCATTTCCTGGCTGCGGTACATTCTCATTTGCTGGCATGGTCCCATGATGTGGAGCCGCCTCGCTATCCGGTACGGTGCTGTCCCGACGGGCTGATTAGGGTTTTCCCCGAGGACATCGATGAAGCGGCGGATCAAGATGGTGGGTGTGCGCCGGCCCCCGTCTGCCCTGCTCGCCGTCTCCGCATTCCTCCTGGCGGCCTGCTGCTCGTGGCCGCTGCTCCGCTCCGATCCCCTGATCGGCGCACCGGCCCTCGCCGTGATCGCCGGGTACTGGTACGCCGCCTTCCTGTGCGCCGCGGCAACCGATCCTCGCGCTGCCCGGTGGCTGGTCAGCTGCGGGCTGCTGTGGGCCGGGTCGATCACCGACGCCGTGCCCCCGCTGGCGGTTCCCGCCATCGTCTGCTGGCTGGCGTTGTGGACCGCCCTGGCGGGCGGTGCGGTGCTGCTGAGATCACCGGTCATGATGCAGGCCGCAGTTCGCGGGAAGCTGGGCGGCGGTCTGGCCCGGCGGGGGATCGCGCTTACGGCCGGGGTTTCGGCGTCCATCATCGCGCTAACTTCCCTGGTCCTGGCGGCGCTGGCCAACCGCTGGGCGACTCAGTGGTGGCCGGGGCCGGCCCGGGGCGGCTGGGCCATCGCCGTCCAGGGCCTGTGCGCGGCCACCGTGCCGATCGCGGTGGCGGTCGCGGCCTGGCGGCGGAGATCGGCGCGGGCCGGCGTTTCGGCCCTGCTCACGCAGCTTGCCAGCCCGCCGACGGTTGAGGGCGTGCAGTCCGCGCTCCGCGCCGCCTTGTCCGACCCGACGGCGGCGGTGTTCTACCGGCTGCCCGGCGGGTCCGGTTTCGTCTCGGCCACGGGCGAGCCGGTGGACGTCCCGGTCAGCGAACCAGGACAGCGGCTTGTCTTTCCCGTCCGGGCTCAGAGCGGAGAAGTTGCCGCGATGCTGTCGGTGGACGGATCCGCGCACGTGGACGCGGGCCGCGTGCAGATCGCCCTGATCGCGTGCGGGCCGGCGCTGGAAAATGCGCGGCTGCAGGCCGTTCTGCACAGCCATCTGCACGCGGCCAGGGCCTCCCGGGCCCGCATCGTCCAGGCTGCCGTCGCAGAACGCCGCAAGCTGGCCCGAGACCTGCACGATGGGGCTCAGCAGCACTTGTACGCATTGTTGACCAGCCTCGGCATGGCCCGGCAGAAAACGTCGCAGCCGCAGGCCGTGGCCGCCATTGACGCGGCCCGGGACCAGTTGCGGGTAGCCCTGAGCAAACTGCGCGGTCTCGGGCGGGAGCTGTACCCGGCGCTGCTGGATTCCGAGGGCCTGACCGCTGCCCTGGAATCCCTGGCTGACGACGGTCCGCTCGACGTCGATGTGGTCAGCCAGACCGGCCGGCAGGAACCCGAGGTCGAGATAGTCATGTATCTCACCGTGCGGGAGATCCTGGCCGGGCTGGCCGGGCATTCAGCGGCCACGCAGGCGGCAGTGGCCCTCGTCGCCGCGAACGATCGCCTGTCCCTGCAGGTGACAAGCGATGGGTACCTGGGTGACCGCGCCGGCATTCCGGCGTGGCTCTCCGTCATTACCGACCGAGTCGAGGCGGATGGCGGCGGTGTGAGCGTAAAATGGAGTCCTGACCAGATAACGGCATTGGGGGGAATATGCGTGGAGGCGTGGATCCCCTGCGGGTAATGCTGGTAGACGACTCGGTGCTGTTCCGGGAAGGCTTAGCTGCCCTGCTCATCCAGGCCGAGGTCGAGGTTACCGGCTTCGCGGCCACCCGGGATGAGGCCATGATCCGGATTGCCGCGGACCACCCCACGGTCGTGATCATGGACATCCGCATGCCGCCTACGTTCACCGACGAAGGCCTTCAGGCGGCCATCGAGCTCAAGGCCAGCCGCCCCGACCTTGGGATCCTTCTTCTATCCGGTCATGTTGAGGTGGCCTCCGCCGCGCGCCTGTTCGAAGAGCACAGCCACGGACTCGGCTATCTGCTGAAAGATCGAGTCGACAATGTTCAGGCCCTGGTGGCCAGCCTGCGCCGCGTGGCCCGTGGCGGATTGGTCCTTGACCCGGAAGTCGTCGAGAGTCAGTTCCGGCAGCGCAGGAACGCTCGCGTGCTCGAGCAATTCAGTGATCGTGAGCGTGCCGTCTTGCAGTACATGGCGGAAGGCCGGTCCAACGCGGGGATCGCCGCGGAGATGAACGTGGTCGTGAAAACCGTGGAGAGCTACGTCGCGTCGGTCTTCACGAAACTTGGCCTCACTCCTTCCGCCGACGATAACCGGCGTGTCCTAGCCGTCCTGGCCTGGATGCGGGCGCGGGCCGGGTGAGTTACGGCCATGCCCCGCCGGGGGCGGAAACACCAGCCACTGACCTGGTCACTTATCAGGGCAGGTCTGGCCGGCGCGTAGCGGCCGCGCTGCTCGCCGGAATCCCTCTGCTGGCTGCGTTCTGCGTCATCGCGCAGTGGCCGCTCTGGAACCCGGGCAACCTCGGCCTGGCCGTTGCGAACCTGCTGGTCACGATCTCGTTCTATGCGACCGCCCTGCTCGCCGTGGGCGCCCTGCTGCGCTATCCGGTGCCCTGGTCGCGGCGTCGCTACGAGGCCATGGCGATCGCCATTCTCCTGCTGGTCCAGGCCATGGCATCGCTGCAGGTGGTCACGTCCCTGCCGCAGTGGCACAGCCTGCCGCCGCACACGCTGTGGCTGGCATGGTGGCCAGGTAAGAGGGCATACGCACTGGCCCAGTTGACGTACAACTACGGGATCGTCGTCGTGGCCGTAGCCGGCGTCCTGGCGCTGACTCTCCGGCTGGCCAGGCTCACCGGCCCCGATCGCCGGATCATGCGTCCGGTCATGGCGGGAATCGTCATCGCGGGCACGCTCACCGCGGCGAGTGGCCTCGCGGCCGCCTTGTCGATGAGCGTGCCGGCGGTACGCACGCTTGACACCCTGGAGGCAATCGCGGTGGTGGGCGTTCCCCTGGCCTACTCGATCGCGTCGGCGCGAAGATGGCTGGCCCGCGAGTGGGTGCCCAAGCTGATCAGGGAACTGGGCCCCTCTCCGACGCCGGCGAGCGTTCAGGACACCCTGCGCCGGGTTCTGGCCGATCCCGGCCTGCGCCTGCTCTACCGGATCGGCGATGAGCATGTCGATATCGACGGGGTGCCGCAGCCAGACCTGCCGTGGCATGATCCCCGCGTGGCCGTGGTGACGGCCAGGTCCACGGCCGCCCACGTGGTGCTGCTCACCGCGAATCCCGTCATCGTCCGCTACCGCGACGTGGTGCAGGCGGCCGCCCGCGTGGCCACCCTGGCCCTGGAGAACACCAGCCTGCAGGCCGCCATCATCGCTCAGATCTACCGTGTCTCAGAATCCGCCGGCCGTCTTGCCTCTGCAGTGGACGCCGAACGCCGGAGCATCCAGGCTGTTGTCGGCGGGATCTGTGGCGGCGAACTCGCCTCTCTCGTGACACAGTTCGGGACGCTGGCGGAAAGTGACGCCGCGACTGACCTCAATTCTCAGCTCACCGCCGCGCAGGACCTGCTCGCGCACGCCCAACTTGACCTGATGAGCTTGAGCGCCGGGCTCGGGCCCGCTGGGCTCGACCGTCTGGGCCTGAGCGAATCGGTAAGGGCGGCCGCGCGGGAGCTGAGCCCTGGTATCGCCGTATCCGTCACCGGCGAGCCGCTGGAGCCCGACCTGGAGGCGGCCGCCTACCTCGTGCTGTCCGAACTCATGACCAACGCGTTCAAGCACGCCCCCGGCTCGGTCATCGCCGTCAGGGCCGCCCTGGAAGGGGATGAGCTGGTTCTGGAGGTCACCGACGACGGACCGGGCGGTGCCGACCCCGAGGGTTCAGGGCTACGGGGGGTCGTGGGGCGGGTATCGGAGCTTTCCGGCTCGCTCACCATCAGCAGTCCCCAGGACGGCGGCACCAGGGTGCTCGTCCGCCTGCCGGTCAGAAACGCCCGCCCCAGCCAGGGCTTATCCGCCCAGCACCACCCTTACTCCCGAGGTCCACCCAAGGTTGACCGGGGTGGCGCTTCCGCCCGTGCACGATCCCTTGGCCATCCCGGCGTACAGGGCGCCGTACTGGTAGCTCCCGTTGCCCGCGCTGTTGGCTGCCGGCTGTGTCCAGACCGCCTGTGACCTGGGCACAGTGGTGCAGGTCACCGCCGTTCCGAAGTACTCCACGAAGTTCACGACCCCGGTAGCCAGCGTGTTGCCGCCGCCGACGCGAATCGACCCGAGGTAGGTATCGACCCCGGTCGACGTATTCTCGATCCAGGCGCCCCACCACTGACCGCCCGCATCGGCCGCACCCCGCCAGATCCGGTACCGGTAGTACGTGTCCGCCGTTATCGGGTAGGCCAGCCGGCAACTGTACCCGCTGCCCTCCCCGCCGAATACCCCGCAGTTCGGACCGGACACGGCATTGGCGTTCCAGAGCGAGAAGAGCGCGGTGTCCCCGGTGGATCCATTCAGCCGGTTGCCGTTCGTCTGAAGGCCGAGGTAGCCGCCATAGTTCGCTCCCGCCCAATTCCACTGCATGGCCCAGTACGTCGCGGGCGCCCGCTGCTCGACCTTCATCTGCTGATCCACGTTCCAGTAGCCCGTGGCCGATCCCTGGAACGCCCAGTAGCTGGCGAGATTCGCGTTCTGCTGCTGACCCCGCGCGGTATTGGTGGCCCAGATCGCCACGTGGCCGGGGGCGTAGAGGACGGCATTCGCGTCGTCCTGCATCTGCAGGACGGTTCCCGCATGGTCCTGCGTACCGGTCGCCCAGATCTTCACGTGCCCGGGCGCGTACAGGACTAGATTCCCGTCGTTCTGCACCTGCAGGACCGATCCGGAGTGCCCCGCCGTATTACTAGCCCAGATGGCGATGTGCCCCGGCGAGTAGAGGACGAGGTTTCCGTCAGATTGCATGGCGAGAAAGAAGAGCCCGCTCGGCGACACCAGGTTATCGCCCGGGTTCAGCTGCTGCCCGCCGCTCAGCTGCAGCGTATAGTCCGAAGCGGACGCGGGGACGGCACTGATCCAGGCGAAAGCGGCCGCCAGGGCGGTAATAAGGGCATACGCAAAGGCCGAACGGTAAATTGCTTTCATTTCCCCTCCCTGCGAGCTGCGTCAGCTCTTGCCTTGTAGCTGGACGGTTTCATCATTCCGGCCGGCTCAGGCGGAGGCAGCGGAGATGCCCCGGCGGCTGAGAAGGGTTATCCCGGTAGACACTCCAGCCAGGTCGCGCACGACCTGATCCGTTAGGCTCGGCGAGACGGAGAGGTTCGGTGCGGAGGAGCCCGTGGACCACGGTTTTGACACCATGCAATTGCCGGACGCTCCCGATGCCGCCGCCCCGGATGGCTCGGACGTGCGGGTCCTGCTGCGGCTCGGCCGCGGCTCGATGGCCCACTTCGAGCTGGGAGCAGGCCGCGTCTCCCAGGCGGTAGCCCATCGCGGCGTCGATGAGATCTGGTACGTGCTGAGCGGGCAGGGCCAGATGTGGCGGCGCCAGGCGGAGCGGCAGGAGACGGTTCCCCTGCGGCCCGGCACCTGCGTGTCCATTCCCGCGGGCACGCACTTCCAGTTCCGCGCCGCCGGGGACGGCCCGCTGGCGGTGGTGGGCGTGACCATGCCACCCTGGCCCGGCGACGACGAGGCCTACGACGTGGCCGACGCATGGCCCGTCGGCGTCCCGGATGACGTTTCGCCGGGAAACGCCGGTTTAGCGGGCGGAAGGTTTACCAGGCGCCGACGGGAGACCCTACCGTCGTACGGATTTATCCCCGGGACCGCGGCACCAGCCGGGCACCCTGCCCGGACACGGGCTGACCACGGGGAATAGCCTTCGCTGCGAAGAGGTGGTGGGCATGCAACCAGGGCGTGGGCCGGTATGGCGGCCGCTGAAGCGTCACGACAGCCATGTGGCGGAACAGATGGTGGCGCGGGCGGCGGAGCTGGCCAGGGATTCCCATGCGCAGACCCGTTACGCAGCGGTGCTGGTCAAGGACGAAAGCTTGCTCGCCTGGGGCACCAACGGCGTGCCGTTTCCCGGCGAAGACCATTGTTATTGCAAGTTCGGCGAGAGCGCGGACCATGATCGCTGCCGGACCCACGCCGAGCAGCGAGCCATCACGCTGGCCGGTGAGGGTGACGGCTGGCGGATGCTGCAGGGATCGAAGCTGATCTACGTGCGGCTCGAGGCGGACGATTCGGTCCGGCTGGACGAGCCTCACTTCTGCTCCCGCTGCAGCCGCCTCGCGTTGTCCCTGGGCATTGCGGAGTGGATCTTCGCCTTGTCGGAGGGGCTGGTCGGCTACTCCTCGGCCGACTACGACCAGATCGCCCGGCTCAGGTGGTAGCGGTAGGCGCCGGGACCCCTGCGGGCAGACACTGGGTACATGCGTTATCTGAGCGCCGGGACCCCCGCCAGGATTTCCCGGATCGGGCTGGGCACCTGGCAATTCGGCTCCCGGGAATGGGGCTACGGCGAGTCGTACGCCGGGACGGAGGCGCGCGCCATCGTGCGCCGGGCGGTGGAACTCGGCGTCACCTTGTTCGACACCGCCGAGATCTACGGTTTCGGGCGCAGCGAGCGTATCCTCGGCGAGGCGATCGGCGAGGACCGGGAGTCGGTCTTCCTGGCGACCAAGATCTTCCCGCTGCTGCCGGTCGCCCCGGTCGTCGAGCAGCGCGCGGTGGCCAGCGCGAACCGGCTCGGCGCCCGCCGCCTCGACCTGTATCAGGTGCACCAGCCCAATCCGCTGGTCCGGGACGGGACGATCATGCGCGGCATGCGCGCGCTGCAGCGGGTCGGGCTGGTGAGCGAGGTCGGCGTGAGCAACTACTCGCTGGACCGCTGGCGGGCCGCCGAGCGGGCGCTGGGCACCCGGGTCCTGAGCAACCAGGTCCGCTACAGCCTCGTCGACCGCTCGCCGGAGCATGACCTGCTGCCGTTCGCCGAATCGACCGGCCACGTCGTGATCGCCTACAGCCCGCTCGCCCAGGGGCTGCTCTCCGGCCGTTACGACCGCGGCAGCCGCCCGGCGAACCGCGTCCGGGCCGCCAGCCCGCTGTTCCTGCCCGAGAACCTCGACCGGGCCGGCGACCTGATCGCGACCCTGCGCGAGGTGGCGGACGCGCACTCCGCCACGCCGGCCCAGATCGCCCTGGCCTGGGTCATCCACCGGCCCGCCGTCGTCGCCATCCCGGGCGCGTCAAGCGTCGGGCAGCTCGAGAGCAACGCCGCCGCCGCCGACATCGACCTCACCGAGGCCGAGTACCAGGCCCTGCACACGGCGGCGACCCGGTTCCGCCCGGTCACCGGGCCGGCTGTTATTCCCGGCATGCTCCGGGCCCGCTTCCGGGCGCCCGGCGAGTTAGGGTGACCGGTACAGACGCCCTCGTCGAGCGCATCCTGACCAGCTACGACACCATCACCGTGGTCGGCGCGAGCCGCGCCGCGGTCAAGGCGGCGCACTCGGTGCCCGCCCATATGCAGCAGCACGGCTGGCGGATCATCCCGGTCAACCCGCACGCCGACGAGATCCTCGGCGAGCGGGTCTACCGGACGCTGGCCGATGTCCCCGAGCAGGTGGGCCTGGTCGACGTGTTCCGTCCCTCCGGGCAGACCCCCGACATCGCCCGCCAGGCGGTCGCGGCGGGAGCCACCGCCCTGTGGCTGCAGCTGGGCATCGTCTCGGCTGAGGCCCGGGCCATCGCCGAGAACGCCGGGCTGCTCTACGTGGAAGACCGCTGCCTGATCATCGAGCAGCGCCGCCTCCGCCTGGAAGCTCCCGGCCGGTGACGTAACGGCGGGACGGCGCCCGCCCCGTCACAGGGCCCGGGCCAGGTCGGCCGAGATGCCGTGGATCCATCGCAGCTGGCCGGCCCGCACCCGGTCCGAGGGCTTAGCCCGGCCCCGGCGGTCTGGCACACTCATGGGATGCCGCGCATCTCGCCACGCGGCCGTGGCAGATGAAATCCGTACCCGGGGGCCTGCCCGTCTGCCAGGGCCCGCTGCCGAAGCGAGGAGAACCGGATGAACCCACTGCAGTCCGCCCCGGCCAGCACTGCGAGCCCTGAGCCCGAGGACAATCCGGCGGCCACGACAGACGCCGCGATCGGGAGCAACGGCGGCGCCCCGGGCAGCGCGTCCGGCGTGCTGGGGGCCCGGCCCCTATTGGACCGGACGTTCCACGGCAGCGATCCCGACACGGTGGCCGCCTCCGCCATCTGCGATGTCACCCCGACCAAGTGCCAGGCACGCACGCGGCTTTACCGGGACGGCCAGCTCGAGCTCGAGGGTTTCCCCGTGGCCGAGATCAGTGATCATCTCGCCGACGAGGGCGTTGTCGTCTGGCTTGACCTGCGTGACCCCGACCGCGACGACCTGGCCGTGCTGAGCGAGGAATTCGGGCTGCACCCGCTGGCCATCGAGGACGCCGAGCAGGAACATCAGCGCCCCAAGCTTGACCGCTACCGCACCCACCTGTTCCTGAACGCGTACGGAGCGAGGCTTGACGTCGGCACGGGCGGACTGATCACCAGCGAGCTCGCCGCCTTCGTCACCAGGCGGGCGCTGATCACCGTCCGCAAGGACGACGGGCTGGACATCGGCGCCGTCGTCGAGCGCTGGGACGCCAGCCCTGATCTCGCCGGATCCGGCATCGGCGGCCTGCTGCACGGGCTGCTTGACTATGTGGTGGACGGCCACTTCGAAGCGGTACAGAGCCTGGACGACGCCGTCGAGACGCTGGAGGACCAGCTGTTCTCCGACATCCCGCAGGACCTGCAGGTCCAGCGGCGAAGCTTCGAACTGCGCAAGAGCCTGGTGCTCCTGCGCCGCATCGTGATCCCCATGCGCGAGGTGACGAACGCCTTGATGCGGCGTGACCTGCACGTCGTCACGGACGACCTCATGCCTTACTACCAGGACGTCTACGATCACGTGCTCCGCGCCGCCGAATGGACCGACAGCCTGCGGGACCTGGTGACGAGCATCCTGGAAACGAACCTGACCATCCAGGGCAACCGGATGAACGTCATCACCAAGAAGGTCACGAGCTGGGCCGCGATCATCGCGGTCCCGACCTTCATCACCGGCTTCTACGGGATGAACGTGCCCTACCCGGGCTTCAGCCGGGAGACCGGCTTCGCCGCCTCCATCGCCATCATGATCATCGCCGGGGTCATCCTCTACCGCATCTTCAAACGCCGGGACTGGCTGTGACCGCCCGCTACGGCTGGGCCGGGCTGGATCCCCGGCTTGCGCGGCAGGCCTGATTCCTGGGACGTTTGCGCCATGGATGAGCGCGCAGACATCGTCGTCGCGGGGGCTGGGCATAACAGCCTGATCGCCGCGTGCTACCTGGCCAAGGCCGGGTACCGGTGCCTGGTGCTCGACGCCAGGCCCGTCCCCGGCGGCGGAGCCACCACCGAGGAGATCCTGCTACCGGGCTACGGCATCGACACCTGCGCTACCGGCCATACGCTGATCCGGGTCAACCCGCTGCTCACCGGCGACGAACTGGGGCTGATCGCCGGCTACGGGCTGCGCTACATCGATCCCGATCCGGTCGCTCACGTCGCGTTCCCGGATGGCGAGCAGCTCACCATGTGGCTCGACCGGGACCGCACGGCGGCGGAGATCGCCCGGTTCTCGGCCGCCGACGCCGCCGCGTACCTTCGCCTCCTGGATGAATACGACGAGGTGAAGTCGGTCTTCACCGGGTCACAGTTCACCCCGGTCGGCTTCGGTCCGTCCCTGGACGCCCGGCTGGCCGAGCACCCGCGCGGCAGGCTGTGGCAGCGCCGGCGAGCGCTGTCCGCGTGGGATGTCATCAGGCACGAGTTCGCCAGCCGGCATGTCCGGGCGTTCATGCTGTGGATGGCATTCCAGACCAACCAGGCGGTCGACGTGCCCGGCTCGGGCGTGCTCGCCTATTCGCTTATCTTCGGCCGCCAGCGGCGCAGCTGGTCGATCCTGGCCGGCGGATCCGGGCGGCTTACCGAGGCGCTGACCGGGTACCTGCACAGTCACGGCAGTACGGTGCTGTGCGACAAGCGCGTCACCCGCCTGCTGCTTGACGGGGACCGGTGCGCCGGGGTCGAGACCGCCGACGGCGGGCAGTACCGGGCGGAGAAGGCGGTGCTGTCGACGATTCACGTCACCCAGCTCAGGGACATGGCACCGGCGCAGGCGTGGCCTGAGGAGTTCCACTACGGCATCGACACCTATGACGTCGGCATCCCCGGCTTCGGCGTCTACCTCGCGGCCAGCGCTCCGCCGGAGTTCGCCGCCCCTGACGGCAGCCGTCACACCGCCGTGTCGGCCGGGACCGCCGGATGGCCGGAAGACATCATCCGGCTCGGGCAGGACCTGCGGGCTGGCCGGTTCGTCGCGGACGTGCCCTGGCTGCTGGTGGCGACGCCGACCCTGGCGGACCCGAGCCGGGCGCCGGCCGGCATGCACACGGTCAAGCTGCTCAGCCAGCAGGTCTACGAGCTGCCCGCCGGCATGCCCGGCTGGGACGCGGTCAAGGCCGAGCATGCCAAGCGCCAGCTTGAGCACCTGCGGTTGTCCGCGCCCGGTTTCACCGACGACGTGATCCTCGCGCAGCTGGTCAAGTCACCCGCCGACTACGAGCGGCTTAATCCGCACATGGTGCACGGCGCGTTCCATGGCGGAGACCGCGGCGTGGCGCAAACCGGGTCGCTGCGCCCCGTACCGGGCTGGGCCTCGCACCGGATGCCGATCGCGGGCCTGTACCAGACGGGCGCGACCACCCATCCCGGCGGCTCCATCACCGGCGCCCCCGGACGGAACGCGGCCATTGTGCTGCTGCACGACCTAGGCCACGACCCGGCCGAGGTGATGAGCGCCTAACGGACCACTGAGGTCCGCGGTGACGGCCGCGCCGAGCTGGTGACACCGCCGCTCGACATCGTTGCCCAGGTAATCGTTGCGCAGGTAATCCAGACGAGACGCGACGAGAGGACCCCCCTCCGCTTCTCGCGGATCTCGATTGCGCGGTGCGCGGATGTGATCCGCTCCTCCGCGTATGCCTGGGGTCCTCTGTCACAGTCATTCCACCCCGTCACGGGAGCGCGCGCTACGGACCAACGTCCCTGCGCACGGGACCTTCGGCCGGCCACCTCGAGTCAACTGCGCCGGATGGGTGTAAAAGGGAAGTCATGGACAGACGTGCGCTTGTCCTGGGCGGCGGCGGGGTCACCGGCATCGCCTGGGAGATTGGCGTGATCGCCGGGCTGGCCGGCCAGGGTATCGACCTGGCCGCAGCTGACGTGATCATCGGGACATCGGCCGGGTCGGTTGTCGGCGCCGACATCACCTCCGGGCAGGAGCCTGAGGTGCTGTACCAGGCTCAGCTCGCGCCGCCTGATCCTGAGCCCGCTGCCCGGATCGGCTGGGGCATGATCGGCAGGCTGCTGTGGGTCATGAGCACCAGCCGGGACCCGGTGCGGGCGCGGGTGCGGATCGGCCACTGGGCGCTGGCCGCCCGTGTCATGCCCGAGGCCGACCGGCGCAAGGTGTTCGAGGCCCGGCTGCCCTCCAGCGACTGGCCTGCCCAGATGTTCAAGGTGACCGCCGTGGATGCGCGGACGGGCGAGTTCGTCGTGTTCGATTCCGCGGGTGACGCCGGCCTGGTGGATGCGGTCGGCGCGAGCTGCGCGGTGCCCGGCGTCTGGCCGCCGGTCACCATCGGGAATCGTCGTTACATGGACGGCGGCGTGCGCTCCGTGGCCAACGCCGACCTCGCGATCAAGTACGAACGGGTGGTTATCGTGGCGCCCGTAGCCCAGGGCATCGGGCCCCTCATGCCTAGCCCCGGCCGGCAGGCCGCCGCGCTGGCCGCGGCCGGTGCCCGCGTCGCGCTCGTGCGGCCGGACCGCGCGGCCATGCGGGCCATCGGGCGCAACGTGCTTGACGTCTCGCGCCGGGCCGCCGCAGCGACGGCCGGCCGGGCCCAGGCAGCGGCCGAAGCGGCCGCGGTCCGGGCAGCCTGGCAGGCCGATGGCGGCGCGTAGCGCAGGCGGCATCCCGGCGGTGCGGCAGATCGTCGTCCCGCGCAGGCGGTACGGCGGGTACCGGCTGTAGAGTGCCGCTTATGGCCGGTGATGAGCGCGGAGGTGCCGTTCCTGATAGTGAGGGTGCCTGGCCTGGTTTCGCCGCGGATCGCGAGGCCGCCATCGACCGCCGCGAGACCGCCGAGTGGCTGAACGACTCAGTTCGATTACGGCCTCATGAATACTAGGCTCGATACGAACGCAGTCGGCTGACTGGCCGGGGAAGAGGATTCTCACGTCTGCAGGGAATCGGTCCTCGCAAGATCGTGCAAGTACCCACCGGCCCGCCGCTAGGGGAAATGCGGCAACTAGCCGCGCTGCTCGGGGTGCTGGAGGGCGGAGAAGCCGGGCCTGACCGCTGGTGCCTGTGGATGCGGTCAGCCACAGGGAACCGAGTACCGGTCCTGTGGCCTGCGGGCTTCCGTGCCCGCCTCGACCCGCTTGAAGTCCTCAACGCCAGCGGACAGATGGTTGCACGGGCTGCCGGTACGGTGCCGTTGTGCCTGACCTGAGTGCCGATCTTCCTGGCATTCCCCCCCTGCCCTGGGAGTCGCTTTCCCACCGGCAGGTCTTGGCCGGGCTGGCCGCAGAGGGCTGGGTGCCGTGCGGGGTGGGTGACTGGGCGGTGGCGCTAAGGTCGCCGGAGGGAACGCTCGTTGCGAGGGTATGCCCGTTTGACCCGGCATACTGGGCATTCGTGGACCTGTGCCGCGAGTGCGCCGGCAACCGGTGGCTGCCGAGGATCGAGCTGGCCGTCGGCCTCGAAGGCGGCGGTTCGGTCGTCTTCCTGGAATACGTCGCTCCTGTGGACCATCCGGTCGTCAAGCAGTTCGCCGAGCAGTGGCGGACCAGAGCGGACGATCCGGAGTTCCAGCAGGTAAGCCGGGCAGCGCAGAGGATCGATGCCGAATACCGGAAATCGACGCCCTGGTGGGGTCGGTGCGACCTAGACGACGCCCACATCTTCAGAGCCGCTGACCGGCCCGTCCTGCTTGACGTCTTCTGCATGGCCGGCACGGAGCTATACGGCAAGATCCTCGAAGATGTCGCCGAGGTGCACCGCCGGATCCCGCGCGAGCGGATGCGCTACGCACTGGAAATCCCGTACATCGCCCGGGAGAACAGCACCGCCGAGATCCTTGCCCTAAAAAAGGCCTGGGCGCGCGCTGCCGGATGACCGCGTCAGGCCGCGCCAAAAGCCAGCCCAGCCCTAATTCCGCAGACTATGCGACTGGGTAAAGCTCCAATCCGCCGATGACGACCCCGCCGGGATCATCGCCACCATCAGGGACGCCCTCGCGCCGGGCAGCTATCTGGTGATAAGCCACATCGTCCCCGGCCGCGTGCAGGACAAGGAAGTGGACAAGGACGTGGCCGAACGGGTCTATAAGATCTACGCCCAGGCCAGCGAGCCGCTGTACCCGCGCACCCCGGATCAGATCACGCGCCTGCTCGACGGCTTCGAGCTCATCGAACCAGAGATCCTGGCCCGGTATGCGCAGGCCTTCGAGCGCGATGCCGCCGTGACCGAGAGCCCGGTCGGCTGGAGGGTCCTGGCCCGCAAGCCCTGACCGGCGCTCTAGCTGTCGCTGAACCCCGAGAGCTGCCCGACGTCGGTGATCCGCAGCACGGCCGAACCGGCCTCATCCGAGGCGTCCAGGTCGACGATCGCGCTGATGCCCCAGTCGTGGTCACCCGCGGGATCGTCGAAGATCTGCCGCACCGCCCACTGGCCCGGCTGCTGGTCGATGACCAGCAGGGCCGGGCCGCGCGCGCCCGCACCGGTGCCGATCTCGTCGTGCATCTCGAAGTAACGGTCCAGCGCATCGCCCCAGGCCGAAGCGTCCCACCCGCACTCAGAATCCAGCGCGCCGAGTTCCTCGTAGTGCCCGAGCGCGGCCAGCCGGACCCGGTGGAACAGCGCGTTGCGCACCAGCACCCGGAACGCCCGCATGTTCGACGTGACCGTGGCCGGGCGGACGTCGGCAGCAGCCGCGTCCGAGTCCGGATCCGGGTGGCGCAGCCGCTCCCACTCGTCGATCAGGCTGGAGTCGACCTGCCGGACGATCTCGCCCAGCCATTCGATCAGGTCGGCCAGCTCCTCGGTCTTGGCCTCGTCCGGCACCGTCTGGCGCAGCGCCTTGTACGCGTCGGCCAGGTAGCGCAGGACCAGGCCCTCGGACCGGGAAAGACCGTAGAACGCCACGTACTCGGTGAAGTTCAGCGCCCGCTCGTACATGTCGCGGACCACCGATTTCGGCGACAGCGAGTAGTCCAGGACCCACGGGTGGCCGCGCCGGTAGAGGTCGTAGGCCCCGTCGAGCAGGTCCTCCAGCGGCTTGGGGTAGGTGACGCCGTCCAGCAGCTCGAGCCGTTCCTCGTAGGCGACGCCGTCCGCCTTCATCTGGGCCACCGCCTCGCCGCGCGCCCGGAACTGCTGGGCGGACAGCACCTGCCGCGGGTTGTCCAGGGTGGATTCGATCACCGAGAGCACGTCGAGCGCGTAGGACGGCGACTCGACGTCCAGCAGCTCGATAGCGGCCAGCGCGAACGGCGAAAGCGGCTGGTTGAGCGCGAAGTCGAACTGCAGGTCCACGGTGAGCCGCACGAGCCTGCCCTCGGAATCTGGCGCGTCCAGGCGTTCCACCACGCCGCCGGCCAGCAGCGCCCGGTAGATCGCGATGGCCTGATGGATGTGCTTGCGCTGGGCCGAACGGTCCTCGTGGTTGTCGGTCAGCAGGTGGCGCATCGCGGCGAACGCGTCGCCCGGGCGGGCGATCACGTTCAGCACCATCGCGTGGGTGACCTTGAAGCTCGATGTCAGCGGCTCGGGGTCCGCGGCGACGAGCCGCTCGAACGTCGGACGACCCCAGGAGACAAAGCCCTCAGGCGGCTTCTTGCGCACCACCTTCCGCCGCGCCTTCGGGTCGTCGCCCGCCTTGGCCAGGGCGCGCTCGTTCTCCACCACGTGCTCCGGGGCCTGCACGACCACCCGGCCGGCGACATCGAACCCGGCCCGGCCGGCCCGGCCGGCGATCTGGTGGAACTCGCGCGCCTGCAGCAGCCGGGTCTTGTTCCCGTCGTACTTGGACAGCGCGGTGAATAGCACGGTGCGGATCGGGACGTTGATGCCCACGCCGAGGGTGTCGGTGCCGCAGATGACCTTCAGCAGCCCGGCCTGCGCCAGCGTCTCGACCAGCCGCCGGTACCTGGGCAGCATGCCGGCGTGGTGGACGCCGATGCCGTGCCGCACCAGCCTGGACAGCGCCTTGCCGAACCCGGCCGCGAACCGGAAGTCGCCGATCAGGTCCGCGATGGCGTCCTTCTCGGCCCGGCTGCAGACGTTCACGCTCATCAGCGCCTGCGCCTGCTCCAGCGCCGCCGCCTGGGTGAAGTGCACCACGTAGACCGGCGCCTGATTGGTGCCGAGCAGTTCCTTCAGCGTCTCGTGCAGCGGCTCGACCACGAAGGAGAAGACCAGCGGCACCGGGCGCTCGGCCGAGTGGATCACCGCGGTGGGCCGGCCGGTGCGCCGGGTCAGGTCCGCCTCGAACCGCCTCATGTCGCCCAGGGTCGCGGACATCAGCACGAACTGCGCCCGGGGCAGTTCGAGCAGGGGGACCTGCCAGGCCCAGCCGCGGTCCGGGTCGGCGTAGAAATGGAACTCGTCCATCACCACCTGGCCCGCGTCGGCGTCGGCGCCGTCCCGCAGCGCGATGTTGGCCAGCACCTCGGCGGTGCAGCAGATGATCTGCGCCTGCGGGTTGACGCTGGCGTCCCCGGTCATCATCCCGACCTGCGCCGGGCCGAACGCGTTGCACAGGTCGAAGAACTTCTCCGACACCAGCGCCTTGATCGGCGCGGTGTAGAACGTGCGCCTGCCATCCGCCAGCGCGGTGAAGTGAGCCCCCGCGGCGACCAGGCTCTTGCCGGACCCGGTGGGGGTGGACAAGATGACGTTCGCCCCCGAGACGACCTCGATGAGCGCCTCCTCCTGATGCGGGTACAGCGCCAGCCCGCGCTGCTTGGACCACCCGGCGAACGCGTCGAAGACGGCGTCCGGCTCGGGCGTCGAAGGCAGCAGGTCAGTAAGAGTCATAGCCGTTCCATGATGCCGTGCCCGGTGGAGTGCGTGCCCGCGGCGAGACGGCGGGAAGGGCCGGCTGACATAGCAGCGCCGTCCGGGGCCGGGCTATTCCAGCCGAACGGGCGGGGTGCGTGCTATCCCGCCGGCCTTCCCCCGGCGGCGGCCCGCAGTTGCTGGGCCCGGTGCCACGCCCACCACAGCCGAGCGGGCGCGGAGCGACAGCCGGCGTAGAAATACAGCACGCTGGCGCCAATCATCAGCCAGACACTGGGCCTGGTCTGTCCGACCCAGATCATCACGAGCGACGGTATGGCGGTGGCCGCGATCGTGGCTACCGCGTTCAGCATGATCTGGACGGCGCGTACCCCCGGCTGGAGCTCGAGCCGTCCGGCCATAGTCATGGCCGCCTGGCTCCAGAACCACAACGCCGCCCCCAGCGGCACCAGCGCCGCGATGAACCAGGGCAGGAAGACTACCAACGCCGGCACGTGATCGAGCGTCATCGACCTCGCCAGGAGGAGGAACTGTGTCAGCGCGGCCGCGGCCACCGCGGTGGCGCCGGCCGCCCAGGCCACCTGCCGCCGTATCACCGGCCAGCCGCCCGCCCGCAGGAACCGGGCGAGGGCAGGCCCGGCGGCTAGGGCGCCGACGGTGACCGCCACGCCCATGACGACGCAGAGCCCGTCTATCGCGTCCGCGGTCACGGCCCCCCTCGCCTCGCGATGGGCCTCGGCTGAGAGCGGGACCCAGGTGAGGTTCTGGAAGAACCAGAAGAAGTACGCCGAGGCCATCACCGCCACCATGCCCAGCCAGGTCAGGGGCGCCCGCGGGTACCAGCGCAGCAGCCTGGCCAGCCGCGGGTCGGGAGGCCCGTCCGCGGGACCGCCCGGGGGTGCGGGAGTCATGCCGGGTCCAGCCCGAGCCGGCCGAGACGGGCCGTCCCCGCGCTCGCGATCCGCCGCATGTCCGCCAGGGCCCCGACCAGCGCGGCCGAGCCCGCCGCGGTGAGCTGGTAAGGGCGGCGCCGGTCCTCGCTGGCCACCGGCCCCGTCCCCCGCCGATCTCAGGCCGGCCACCCCCGCGCAGCGCCACAGCGACCAGGTAGCCGGGCGGCGAGTGCCCCATCGACCTGACCGCGGCCACGATCAGCAGCAGCACGGTGAGCCCGGCGATGCCGATGATCTCGGTGGCCACCGCGGCGTTGTTCACCCGGGTGGTGACCCGGGTCGAGGCGATGATCAGCGCCGCCTGCAGGGCCAGCACGACCAGCGTCTCCAGCGCGGCGCTGGTCGGCGTGTACGTCTCGCCGATCAGCGGCTGGAAGGCCACCTGGACCAGGCCGTAGTCGACCGAGACCGTGACGATGGTCAGGAACGCGAACGACATCCAGCCGAACCACCAGCCCACGGTCACGTTGGCCAGCCGCGAGGCCCACTGGTAGGAGTAGCCGGACAGCGGCACCCGGGCCGAGAGCGCGCCGTAGACCAGCGCGACCAGCGCCTGGCCGACGATCACGATGGGCCAGGTCCAGATGGCCCGCGTGCCGCCGGTGGCCAGCGCGAAGCCGTAGGTGGTGAAGATCCCGGTGGTGATCGAGATGAACGAGAACGCCACCGCGAACGACTCGAAGTGGCGCAGCGAGCGGACGAACTGCTGGCGGTAGCCGAACCTCCCCAGCTCCTCGTCCTCCGGGACGGCACCCGTCGTGACCTGATCTGTGTCCCTGTCAATGAGCGCTTCAATCCATCCTGCCTGGGGGTTTAAGCCATGGCTGAAAGGCTTTGCGGTCCGGTCCGCCGCTGGCGATGCTTGAAATGGAAACCACAGCCGGTGGTCCACTCTGTATGGAGGGCTGGTCCTGGGTCGCAGGGCCAGCCCTCACCCCGCTTGCAGCAGCTCCGCGCCGAGCGGCGTGAGCACGTGCAGGACGGCGCCGCCCTGGCGGCGGCTGGCGATCAGGCCCGCGCCGCGCAGCACCGCCGCGTGCTGGCTGGCCGCGGCGAGCGAGATGCCGGCCCGGCGGGCCAGTTCGGTCGTGGTGCACCCGTACCCGTCCGCGATGCTCTGCAGCACCGCGGCCCGGTTCCGGCCGACCAGCGCGGCCAGCGCTGCTCCCCGGGACCGCGGGGGGTCCCACAGCCGGGCCCGGCCGATGACGTCATCGGCCGCGGGCAGGATCAGCCGCGGCATCTCGTCCTCGTCGTTCGGGTTCTCGTGCAGGCTGGGGTCCTTCCCGACGAAGAGCGAGGGAACCAGGGTTATGCCGTGGCCACGCAGTTCCATGTCGACGTCGGTCGGCATCGCGATCTCAAGGACCGGCGGCCGCCAGCGGATCCGCGGGCTCTGCAGCGAGGCGAGCAGCCGGCCGGCCCCCTCGCGGGCCAGCATCCGGCGGCGGGCCGCCTGCTCGGCGTGCAGGCAGGCGCGGATGCGGCTCCAGTACGGCTGGACCAGCTCGGCGTAGGCGGCCCGGGTCGCGTCGGCCAGCTCGTGCCGGGCGCCGGCTTCCGCCATCGCCCACGCCGCCGCGGGCAGCCGGCTGCTCCGGTCGGTGTACTCCATCTCCACCAGCAGGTGCTCGCGCGGCACGTCGAGCAGCGCGCGGACGCCCTGCTCGATCGTCGGCGCCTCACCGGTCAGCGTGCACAGGTCCACGCCCTTGCAGCCCGGCGGGATCAGCGCGGTCAGCGGTCTCATCCGCGGCGTGATCCGGTCCTGGACCTGGCCGCGCCACTCGCTGAGCAGGGCGCGTGACGGCTGCGGGCACCTGAGCACCGATACCGCCATCACCGTCTCGGCCAGCGGGCCCAGCGTCGGGCCGACCTGGATGCGGTCCAGGTCCGCCGCGGTGAAGTGGATCCGCCACACCATGACATTCAGCGTCACCCGGCACCTGGTAACGAATCAATGCCCAAGGTGCCGCCTAGCGGATCTCCCGAAACGCCGGCCCTAGCGGCCGCCCGCCAGCTTGCGGGCGCGCTGCTCCAGGCCGAGCTCGCCGTAAGGGTAGTCGACCGGGTGCGGATCGCTGGCGACGTCGAGCGCCGCGGTCTCCGCGGCGGTCAGCTCCAGGCCGGCCGAGCGCAGGTTGGCCTCGAGCTGGCTGAGGGTGCGGGCGCCGAGGATGGTCGAGGTGACGCCGGGCCGGGCGGTCACCCAGGCCAGCGCGACCTCGGCCATGGGCACGCCGCGGTCCTCGGCCACCTTCTGCACCGCGTCGATGACGTTCCAGGTGCGCTCCGTGCCGCGCCGGTCGTAGGCCTCCATGCCGCGGTTCGGGTCGTCGCCGAGCCGGGTGGCCCCGGACGGGCGCTGGTCGCGCTGGTACTTGCCGGACAGCCAGCCGCCGCCGAGCGGGCTCCACGGCAGGAGGCCCATCCCGGCGTCGAGCACGGCGGGCACGATCTCCCACTCGATCTCCCGCGCGAGCAGGCTGTACTGCGGCTGGAGCGTCACCGGCCCGGCCACGCCCAGCGCCCGGGCCAGGTGCACGGCCTTGGTCAGCTGCCAGCCGGTGAAGTTGGACAGGCCGTAGTACCGGATCTTCCCGGCCCGGATGAACCCGGCCAGCGTGCGCAGCGTCTCCGCCAGCGGCGTGAGCGGGTCGTAGGCGTGCACCTGGTACAGGTCGACCGAGTCCAGTCCCAGCCGCCGCAGCGAGGCGTCCAGCGCGCGGGTCAGGTGGCGCGCGGACAGCCCGGTGCCGTTCGGCGAGTCGTCGCCGGCCCGCGGGAAGCGGCCCTTGGTGGCCAGCACCACGGGCTCCGTGACGTCGGCGGGACGGCTGGCGAACCAGCGCCCGATGATCTCCTCCGACCTCCCGTCGCCGTACACGTCGGCCGTGTCCACCAGGTTGCCGCCCGCCTCGATGAAGCGGTCAAGCTGCTGGTGCGCGCCGGGTTCGTCGGTCTCCACCCCGAACGTCATCGTGCCCAGGCACAGGCTCGACACCGCGCAGCCACTGTGTCCTAGCGTGCGATATTCCATGTTCTCAGGCTACCGACCGCGGCGGCCCGGGCCCGAAGGCACCCGAGCCCCGGCCGCCGCGGATCACGAGGCGCTCAGCGGAGCCGGGAGCTGACGACCGGCGTCATCCCTCCGGCCGGCTCGGCGCGGACCCCGAGGCGCAGGGTGCCGTCACGAGCGGTACATATGGGCCATCATGGTCGCGCTCACCGCCGCCACGCTGATCTTCTACGCGCTGTCCATCGCGGGAGTGATCCACACCGGCCTGCCCGGATGGTGGATCTCAATCACCAGCGCGGCCGACATCGCGGCCCTGGCCATCCTGCTCAGCCCGCCCGTTCGCCGCTGGGTAGCCCCTAGGCAAGCGGTGAACGACCCCGGTCAGAACAGCACGTAAAGCTGGCGGACAGGGTGGCGGCGGTCATGACGAGGCGATCCTCTCCGGGAAGGGCAGGGCGATGGGGTCGGTCGCGAGGCGGCTGCGGCCGGCCTCGTCGAAGCGGTCGAGGCCGAGCGGTGAGGTGTCGAGCACGTCGGAGGAGCCGGTGAGGGCGACGTCGGCGGCGGCCCGCGCCACGCCGGGCCCCACATCATGCCGGCCCCGCCCGCGCAGGCGACCGTGACACGATCCCGCGCCCGCCCGATGATGGGCAGGTGATCCGGGGTGTAGTCGATGGTCGCGGCCCAGACCCGGCGCAGCCCGAGCCCCGCGGTGACCGGGACAAGCCCGGCCAGCCGGGCCCGCATCCTGGCCAGGTAGTCCTCGTCCACCTCGCGGTTCTCGCCGGGCGGCTCGTCCGGATTGCTCATGCCGAACAGCAGGCCACCCTCTTCCGGCCGCCAGTAGAGCCCCGCGGCCAGGTCGAACACCATCGGCACCCGGGCCGGGTCCAGGTCCGGGTGGCGCTCGGTCACCGCCACCTGGTGCCGGACGCCGCCGGCCGGGATGCGCAGGCCGGCCAGCCGGCCGACCTCGGCGAGCTTCGGCCCGCCGGTGAGCACCACAAGCCCCGCGTCGATCCGCCCCTGGCTGGTTTCTACGACGCTGTCGGCGGCCAGCCCGCGGAAGGCCACATGCTCGCGGATCTCGACGCCGCTGCGGATCAGCGCCACCGTGTAGGCGGCCACGTTGCGCGGCGGCGTGATGAACCCGTCCTGGGCGCAGAAGGTGCCGCCGAGGGTCAGCCCGGGCGCGAGCGTCGGGTTGGCCGCGTCCACCTCACCGGGCTCGAGCCAGCGCACCGGCACGCCGAGCCCGGCCTGCATAGCCAGCCGGGCGTGCGCCGCCGCGACCTCCGCCTCGGTGAAGCAGGGCAGCAGGTACCCCTGCTCGGTGAACCCGGAGTCGGTGCCGATCTCGTCCCGCTGGGACAGGTAGAACCGGCGGGACCACTGACCCAGGCGCACCGCCTCGGGCGTCCCGCCCTGCATCCGGACCACCCCGGCCGCCCGGCTGCTGGCGCCCTGGCCGAGCAGGCCCTTCTCGATCAGGACGACCCGCGCCAGCCCGGCCCGGCGCAGGAAGTAGGCGCACCAGGCGCCCACCGTCCCGCCGCCCACCACCACGGCGTCCGCGGTCTGGTCAGCCACGGAGAGGGTCAGGGGAGGGCGGCTTCGATGGCGGCGAGTACCTCGGGGGCGTCGGGCTCGGTGCGGGGGCGGAACCGGGCGGCCACGGTGCCGTCGGGGCGCACCAGGAACTTCTCGAAGTTCCACTGGATATCGCCGGCCTCGCCGTTCGCGTCCGGCACCGCGGTGAGCTCGTCGTAGATGGCGTGCCGCCCGGGCCCGTTGACCTCGATCTTCTCGAACATGGGGAAGGTGACCCCGTAGGTCGCCGAGCAGAACTCGGCGATCTCGTCGGCCGTGCCGGGCTCCTGCCCGCCGAACTGGTTGCACGGGAAGCCGACCACAGAAAGCCCGCGCGCGGCGAACTGCTCGTGCAGCTTCTCCAGGGCGGTGTACTGCGGCGTCAGCCCGCACTTGGAGGCCACGTTCACCACGAGGACCGCCGAGCCGGGCGGAACGGCCGCGGCGACCGAGGAATCCTGGCCGGCCAGGGTTTTTACCTGAATGTCAAGTATGGTCACGTTGCTACGGTACCGGGCTCCAGACCGAATGGCCCAGATAGCCCCGGGCGATGGTGGTCACGTAGGAGTACACCCCGTCCTCGGCGGGCGACAGCGGCCCGGGGGAGGCGTGCGGCGAGGCCAGCCCTCTTTGCACGGACTCGCACGCGGCCCAGTCCTGCCGGTTGGTGATGTCCCAGAACCCCACCGCGTAGCCGGGGTCGAAGTCCGGCCGGGCGACGGCCTCGGGCGCGAACGCCCAGGTGCACTCGATCGTGGTCCGGTCCGCGGCGACCGGGATCAGCCGGTGCGTCATCACGTAGTCCGGGTGCAGGCTGAGCAGGACGTTCGGGAAGATGTTGACGTAGGTGACGGTGCGCAGGCCGGGCGCGTCCAGGCCGCGCAGCCGGACGCCGCCGCTCGCACCGGAAAGCGACATCGTCTCCATGCCCTCGCGCAGGTCCATCCAGCCGCCGATCCAGGCGCCGCCGGCGGCGTAGTTCTCGCCGCTCTTGGGCGGGCTGACCCGGCACAGCTCCGGGTGGATGGACGGGCAGTGGTAGCACTCGTGGTAATTCTCGGCGAGGATCTTCCAGTTCGCCGCGGTGTCGTAGCGGTGCCGCCCGGCGGTCACCAGCCGCTCCGGCTCGTACGGGGCGGCCAGCTCGTCCAGCTTGGCCAGCGCGTCGGCCAGCGAGCCGGCCGAACCGCCGGAACCGTCCACGAACACCAGCCCGTGCCATTCGGCCGCCGGCAGCTCGGCCAGGCCCCACTGGCCGGAGTCGAAGCCGGCCTGCTTGCGGAAGCCGGGCGCCGCCCGCAGCTCGCCGGACAGCGAGTACGTCCAGGCGTGGTACGGGCAGATGATCGCCTTCTCCCGGGCGCCCTGGCCGCACGGCAGCAGTTCGTGGCCCCGGTGCCGGCAGCTGTTCGCGAACGCCCGCACGTCGCCGTCCTCGCCGCGGACCAGCAGCACGCCGCCCTCGCCGGCGGCCTCGGCACGCTGGTCGCCCGGCTGGGGCAGCTGCTCGCTGCGCGCCGCGCACATCCAGCCGCCGCCGAAGAAGTGCCGCTGCTCCCAGGCGAACACCGCGGGGTCCACGTACGCCGCCCGCGGCAGCATCCGGCTTTCCCCGAACGGCCGCAGCGACAGCTCCAGCTCACCGCGGTCGAGCGGCACCGGGTCCGGGGCAGCATACGGGCGGGTCCGAAAATCTTGACTGATCATACAGTCAATTTTAGGCGCCCCGCCGGAGCCTGTCCAGGCCACCCTGAGCCAGGCATGATCTTGCGGACGGGCGGGCGGGGTGCGGATACTGCATGCATGGGTGACCGAAATGTGCTCGGCGGCGAGCTTGAGCCGTGTGGGACCGATCCGCTCACCGGTTTCTACCGGGACGGATGCTGCACGACTGGCCCCGAGGACCTGGGCAGCCACACCATCTGCGCGGTGGTGACCGCCGAATTCCTCGAGCATCAGCGCCGGATCGGCAACGACCTGTCCACTCCGATGCCCCAGTTCCGGTTCCCCGGGCTGGTGCCGGGGGACCGGTGGTGCGTGACCGCGGCCAACTGGCTGCAGGCCCACCGGGACGGCGCCGCCGCGCCGGTGGTGCTGGCCTCGACCCACCAGCGCGCGCTCGAGATCGTCCCGCTGGACATCCTCAGGCAGTACTCCGTGGACGTCCCCGCCGACCTGGGTGCCCTCGACGAATAGCGGCCAGCCCCCGGTCAGCGCGGGGTACCGGCCAATGATCCCGAACGGGCCGGGTTACCCGCCCTGGCCCCGCCTCACGCGCGCGCGGCGTGGCCGGCCGGCTCGTCCTTGGCCCGCTGACCCTGAGTCGGCTGGCCCTGGGCCTGACGGGGACGGCTCGACTCCCTGAGCACCAGGCTGCACGGCAGCCGCCGCAGGCCCGCGCTCGGGCGGCCGTCGATGGCGCTGAGCAGTTCCTCGCCCGCGGTCCGGCCCAGCTCGCGCAGGTTCATGTCCACCGTGGTCAGCGGCGGCCTGCAGGCGGCGGCGATGACCTCCCAGTTGTCGAAGCCGACCAGCGCGATGTCCTCGGGCACGCGCTTGCCCGCCTCCCGCACGGTGTCGGCCACGCCCCGGGCGATCTGGTCGTTGCCGCAGAAGATCGCGTCGAGGCCGGGCGCCGCCCGCAGCAGCCCGTCGGTCGCCTGGCGGCCCCACTCCTCGCTCCATTCGCCGTACAGCGCGCCGCCCGCGGCCAGCTCGAGCCCGGCGGCGGCCAGGGTCTGCTCCGCTCCCTGGGCCCGCAGCAGGGACGCCGCGAACGACCGCGGGCCGGTGACGTGGCCGATCTTCGTCCGCCCGGTGCTGAGCAGGTGCCGGACCGCGATGGCGCCGCCTTCGGCGTCGTCCGGGATGAGCGAGAGGTCCCCGGGGTCGGTGGATGAGGTCATCGCGTAGACGACGGGAACCGGTATGTCGCTGCCGATCGGCTCCCGCGGGTCCTGGCGGCGGCCGGTCACGATGATGCCGTCGACCCGGCGCTCGAGCAGCGTGCGCAGGTAGTGCTGCTCCCGGATCTGGTCGTCGCGGCTGTCGCAGAGGAAGACCGAGATGCGGCCCGGGCCGAGCGCGTCCTCCGCGCCCTGCATGACCGGGATGCTGAACCGGCCGAAGCTGTCGGTGGTGATCAGGCCCACGGTGAAGCTGCGGCCGGTGAGCAGGCCGCGGGCCAGCGCGTTCGGCTGGTAGCCGAGCTGCTCGGCGGCCTGCTGGATGCGCTGGATGGTGCGCAGCGACAGGGCGCCGCGGCCGTTGAGCGCCTTGGATGCCGTGCCCGGTGACACCCCGGCCAGGCGGGCCACGTCGCTGATGGTCGCGGGATTCTTGCCGGCCTGATTTTTGCTGGGCTGATTTTTGCTGGGAGGCATCGCGGTCGCCTCCCTCGTCGATGGCCCGCCGCCGGTGCGGGCGGGCGATCTGATCGCCTGAGTATAGGTGAGGAAAACGTAGTTTGTGAAGTTTCCTTCCCGTATCCGGGCAGGATGGTTCATCTAGTGAAAACTCCTGCTAGACCTTGACGATTGGAACGGGACGGTTCTAGCATCCGGTTTGGCAAAGCTTTGCCTAAACGGCCAACGGAGAGCTATCGGACATGGGTGTCTTCACGCGTGATGACCGAGCCCTGGAGTGGCGGGGCGGGCATGAGACCATCCGCGTCGAGCCCTGGGGCGCGAGCAGCCTCCGGGTGCGCGGGACGCTATGGGAGAAGATCCGCGACGACCTGCCCGGCGCGCTGATCCCGGCCGGGCCGGGTGCTGCCCGGCCGGTCCCTGTCGCGGTGGAGATCGGCGCCGACGCGGCCCGCATCACCAACGGCGACCTGGCCGGCGAGATCTCCTCCTCGGGCCGGCTCCGGTTCACCCGCGCGTCCGGCGCCGAGCTCCTGGCCGAGACGACGCCGCATTTCACCGGGCCGCCCACGCGCCGGTACAAGTCCGTCGGCGGGGGGATGCACCACTTCGAGGTGCTTTTCCGCGCCCGCGAGGGGGAGCGCTGCTACGGGCTCGGCCAGCACCAGCACGGCCTGCTCGACCAGAAGGGCGCGGTCATCGAGCTGGTCCAGCGCAACACCGAGGTGTCCATCCCCTTCCTCGTGTCGAACCACGGCTACGGGTTCTTGTGGAACCACCCGGGGATCGGCCGGGTCGAGCTCGGCACGACGGCCACCCGGTGGGTGTCCGAGGCCACCCGCCAGTGGGACTACTGGATCACGGCGGCGGACGAGCCGGCCGCCCTGGTCCGCGCCTACGGCGACGTCACCGGCCGCGCGCCGATGCTGCCCGAGTGGGCGTCGGGGTTCTGGCAGTGCAAGCTCCGCTACAAGACCCAGGACGAGCTGCTGAACGTGGCGCGCGAGTACAAGCGCCGCGGGCTGCCGCTCTCGGTGATCGTCATCGACTACTTCCACTGGACCCGCCAGGGCGACTGGAAGTTCGACCCGCGGGAATGGCCCGACCCCGCCGCGATGGTGGCCGAACTCGACGAGCTCGGCGTCAAGCTGATGGTGTCCATCTGGCCCACGGTCAACCCGGCCAGCGAGAACTACGCGGAAATGGCCGACCTCGGCCTGCTCGTGGCGAACGAGCGCGGCCTCGGGGTGCAGCTGGCCGGCTGGGACCGGGGCACGGCCGTGCGGGTGCCGCTGAGCTTCTACGACGCGACCAACCCGCGGGCCCGCGACTACATCTGGTCCAAGGTCAGGGACAACTATCTCTCCTGCGGCATCCGGGCCTGGTGGCTGGACGCCTGCGAGCCCGAGCTCGTGCCCGAGCAGCCGGACAACCTCCGCTACCACATCGGCCCGGGCCTGGAGGTCGCCAACGCCTACCCCATGCTGCACGCCCGGGGATTCTTCGAGGGCATGCAGGCCGAAGGCGAGCAGGAGATCCTCTCGCTGTGCCGGTCCGCCTGGGCCGGCAGCCAGCGCTACGGCGCGCTGGTCTAGTCGGGCGACATCGACTCCACCTTCGAGGACCTGCGCAGGCAGGTTCCGGCCGGGCTGAACATCGGCCTTTCCGGCATCCCGTGGTGGACCACCGACATCGGCGGTTTCAAGGGCGGCGACATCACCTCACCGTCCTTCCGCGAGCTCATCGTCCGCTGTTTCCAGTTCGGCGTGTTCTCGCCCGTCTTCCGGCTGCACGGGATCCGCGAGCCGGGCACCATGGCGGGCGCCGAGCAGACCGGCGCGGCCAACGAGCTGTGGTCGTTCGGCGAGACCGAGTACGAGATCCTCCGTCACCTGCTCTTCCTGCGGGAACGGCTGCGGCCGTACGTGATGGAGCAGATGAGGATCGCGCACGAGACCGGCCTGCCGCCGATGCGCCCGCTCTTCCTGAACTTCCCCGCGGACCCGGTGTGCTGGCAGATCAGCGACCAGTTCCTGCTCGGTGACGACGTGCTGGTCGCCCCGGTACTCACCGAGGGCGCCCGGGAGCGGGACGTGTACCTGCCGGCCGGCCCGCAGTGGCGGGACGCCTGGACCGGCGCGCCGGTCAAGGGCGGCCAGTGGGTCACCGCGGCGGCCCCCCTCGAGATCATCCCGGTGTACGTCCGCGGCGGCGCCGAGCCGTTCGGCCCGCTCGGGTCCATCGGCCCGCAGGTGTCCCCGGGGGGTGAGCGGGCTTGAACCCGGCGGCCCCCTCCGGCGTCCGCACCCAGCCGCCCCCGCCGCGGCGCCCCGCCGGACCGCCCGGCCGGGCCCGCGGCCCGGCGCGCGGCGACCTGAGGGCGCGTTACCGCCGGACCGCCCGGCTCGCGTTCCTGATCCCGGCGGGCCTGTACGTCGTGTTCGCGTTCGTCGTGCCGGTCATCTACAACCTGATCCTCAGCTTCGAGCAGACCACGCCGGCCACGATCGCCAACCTGTTCGCGCCGTGGGCCGGGCTGGCCAACTACAAGTTCACCCTGCTGCAGGCCGTCACCCAGAGCGCGCTGATCCGCACCCTGACCTTCACCGTGGCCTCGCTGGTCTTGCAGTTCCTGATCGGGTTCGGCCTGGCGCTGCTGTTCAACCTCAGGTTCCCGCTCAACAAGCTGGCCCGCTCGCTGGTCATCGTCCCCTGGCTGCTGCCGTTCCTGGTCACCGGCTTCATCTTCAGGTTCCTGTTCCAGTTCGAGGCCGGGGCGGTCAACCAGATCATGCAGGACCTGCACCTGATCAGCCATCCCATCGGCTACCTGCTGTCGCCCGGATGGGCGTACGTGACCGTGCTCATCACCAACGTGTGGCTCGGCGTGCCGTTCTTCACCGTGCTGCTGTTCAGCGCCCTGCAGGACGTGCCGCCCGAGCTCAAGGAGGCCGCGATGATCGACGGCGCGGGCCCCTGGCAGTGCCTGGTCCGGGTCACGCTGCCGGTCATCCGGCCGGTGATCGAGGTCGTCTTCGTCCTCGGCTTCGTGTTCACGGTGAAGGTCTTCGACATCGTCATCAGCCTGACCCAGGGCGGTCCCGCCAACTCCACCCAGCTGATCGCCACCTGGGCGTACAACCTGTCGTTCCAGCAGTTCGACTACGGCGCCGGCGCGGCCCTCAACACCGTGCTGCTCATCATCGCCCTGCTGGTCGCGCCGGTTTACATCAGGCTCAACCGGGATTCACTGAGGCAGGGATGAGATGGGCAGGCAGCGAAGGTTCACGTCCCTGATCGCCGGGGTCACCGCGCTTGTCGCGCTGGCGATATTGATGTTCCCGGTCTACGCGGTCATCGTCGGCTCGTTCGAGAACAATTCCCAGCTGCTCGGCACGCATTACAATTTCTTTCCGCCCACGCCGACGCTGGCCAACTACCGCACGGTCATCTCGACCCAGGGCGGCCATATCGTCAGCAGCCTGATCATCGGCATCGCCACCGCGATCCTCACCCTGGCCATCTCGCTGCCCGCCGCGCACGCGCTGGCCCGCTACCGCTTCAGGGTAACGGTCGCGATCGTCGCGTCGCTGCTAGTCGCGCAGATCCTGCCGTCAATTGTGATCGCTAACAGCCTGTTCGTCGTCTACCACAAGCTGCACCTGCTGAACTCCTACCCGGGCCTGATCCTGGCCGATGCGAGCTACGCGGTGCCGTTCGGCATCCTGGTCGTGCGCGCCTTCATGCTCGGGCTGCCGGCCGACGTCCTGCAGGCCGCCCGGGTGGACGGCGCCAGCGAATGGCGGACGTTCCTCCGGGTGGTCCTGCCGATGAGCCGGTCCGCCATCATCACGGTCGCGCTGTTCTCATTCCTGAACGGCTGGGGCGACTTCATATTCGCGCTCACGCTGCTGAACGGAAGCACCGTCGAGCCGATCACCCTCAGCATCTACAACTACATCGGAGTCTTCTCTGAGGACCTGGGCGCGGCGATGGCGCTAGCCGTTTTCGCCATTCTTCCCGCGGCCATGATGCTTATCGCCGCGCAACGGTATATCGCGGCCGGTCTCACCGTCGGATCAGTTAAGGGATAAGCCGCCGCCTCCGGCGGCCGGCCAGCGCAGAAAAATATCGCGGAAACCTGGAGGAAATCATGCGTGCGCCAGTCAACCAATCAAGACGCAGAGCCCGGTGGCGGGTCGCGTCGGCCTGCGGGATCGTGCTGGCCCTGGCCGCCGCGGGCTGCTCCTCGTCGGGCGGCAGCAGCAGCGGCGGGAGCAGCAACGGCAAGGTCACCATCACCGAACTCGACTACTTCACCTCCAGCGGCGGCAACGCGGCGATGAACTGGTACAACAAGCAGTTCGAGGCCCAGCACCCGGGGGTCACCGTCACCCGGACGGCGGTTTCCTACGCGAACCTGATCACCAAGGTCCTGCAGGACGCGAGCGCCGGCGACATGCCGAACCTCGTCATGCTCGACAACCCGAACGTGCCGGAGGTGGCGGCCACCGGGCAGCTGCGCGCGTTCAATGACCTGCCCGGGTTCACCACGAGCGGCTATTACCCCGGCGCGATCAGCGAATGCACCTTCGGCGGGAAGCAGTACTGCTACCCGATCGGCACGAACTCGGTGGGCCTGTTCTACAACAAGGCGATGTTCGCCGCCGCCCACCTCTCGCCCCCCACGACCTGGGCCCAGCTGGCATCCGACGCCAAGGCGCTGACCAAGCGGCCGGTGTACGGGGTCGCCTTCGACGCGACCGGCGACGAGCAGTCGACGTGGCAGCTCGAGCCGTTCTTCTGGAGCAACGGGGCCAGCCTGACCCACGTGGACACGGGGGCCTTCGAGTCGTCCCTGCAGCTCTGGGTCAACATGGTCAAGGACGGCTCGGCCTCGAAGTCCGTGCTGACCTGGGGGCAGGACCCCGACCTCACCCAGCAGTTCATGCAGGGGCACGCGGCGATGATCGTCGATGGCCCGTGGATCTTCCCCGAGCTCAACCAGCACGGCTGGACGTACAACAACCAGTACGGGATCGTGCCCATCCCCACCAGCCAGGCCGGGCAGACGGTGGTCGCGCCGCTCGGCGGGGAAACCATGGACCTGGGCACCGGCGGCTCCACCGAGCAGCAGAAGCTCTCCTGGGAATGGGTGCAAGGCATGCAGCAGGCGTCCGTGATGAAACACGTCACGTCGCTCATGTACTACCTGCCGACCAAGCCCGCGGTGACCGCGCAGGTGCTCCAGGGCGGGCCGGAGTACACGGTCTTCGCCAAGGAGACCCAGACCGCCAGGTCCCGGACCACGGAATACGGCGCCAACTACCCGAAGGTGTCGCAGGCGATCTGGACCGCGATCCAGGCGGCGATCACCGGCACCTCGTCGGTGAACTCGGCGCTGCAGACCGCCCAGTCCACGATCTCAGGAGTCCAGCAGGTCAGCGGCGGCTGACGATTTCGGCCGCAAGCCCAGCCGCAGACCCAGCCGGCGGCCCGGACGCGCCCGCGTCCGGGCCGCCGCCGTCCGGGCCTGTACCGTCCGGGTGGGCTGCGGCCCGCGTCGTCAGCTCCTGCCACGCCGCCGGGGTGAGCGCGTACGCGCTCACGCTGCCGCCGGCGAAGTGCCGCCACGCGGCGGGCCGGATCAGCGTGGCCACGACGGTGACGGCGACCGGGAGCGCCGCCAGCGGGTCGCCGCGGCCCGGCGTCAGCTCCTCCGCGCTGCCGCGGTAGTCGCCGTGGCCCAGCGCGGCGTCCCGCAGTTCCCGCGCCACGTCCCGGCGCCGCCCGCCCCGGGCCGCCCCGAGGACCGCGAGCAGCAGCTGATGGGTGCGCACGCCCGGCTGCCCGTCCGGCTGCGGCCGCGACCGGCCCGACCGGGCCACCTCGACCAGCGCGCCGGCCAGGTCGACCCCCGAGGCCAGCGCGTTGGCCGGCTCCACCAGCCGCGGGTTGATGTCGATGAACTGGACGCTGTCCGGCCGGGCGCCGTCCGGGCGCAGGATCACGTCCGCCGACAGCGCGCCATGCCAGTCCAGCACCGCGCCCAGCCGGGCCAGGTGCTCCCGCGCCTGCGGCAGGTGCCGCCCCAGCTTGTGGCTGGCGCCGCCCGAGGCTCCCTCGCGTACTCGCTCGCAGGCGTGGAACGCGATCAGCTCACCGCGCGCGAAGACCGCCTGGACCATCACCAGCGGCCCGGCCACCTCCCGCTGCACCAGGACGCCGCCCTGGCCGAACACGCCCCGGCGCTCGTAGTCCGCCGCCAGCCGCCGCAGCGCCTCGCGCGAGGTGACCCGCCGGACCCCGGCCGACGCGGTCCCGATCGGCACCTTCACGAACACGGGCCAGCCCAGCCCGGCCGCGTCGGCGAGGTCCGCCGCGCTCGCCGCCACCACCGCGGGCGGCTGCGGCAGGCCGGCCCGGGTCAGCGTGCCGAACGCGGACACCTTGTCCTGCACCTGAGCCAGCGCGCCGAAGGCCGGCACCGCGGTCGCCAGGCCCGCGGCCTCGATCCGGTCCCGCGCCAGCGACATGACCGCGGCCTGCTCCTGCACCGGCAGCAGCACCTCGGCGTGCCGCCGGGCGGCGATGCCGAGGGCGGCGTCCAGCCACCCGAACGGGTCGCGGCCGATGGCCGGGACGTCGTGCACCCGCCGGACATGCCGGGTCATCCGGCACAGGCACAGCCCTTCGGGGGACAGCGCCTCCACCTGATGACCGGCCCCGGCCAGCACGGTCGCGCACTGCCGGGCGGTCAGCCCGGCCCCGTCGCTCAGCAGTATCAGCATGACGCCCTCCGCGCGATCACCATGACGCCCTCCGCGCGATCACCATGACGCCTCCGCGTGATCACCATGACGCCCTCCGAAATTCCGGCATGCGTGCCCCTTCTCCGCGTATTTGTATATGATGTAAGCATACGTTATATACTTTGGATGGCAAGAGGCAGCCGGAAGGGAGGCCCGCCGTGGGGCGCGCGCCGCAGATCAGCCGGGAGGCGGTGCTGGCCGCCGCGCTGGCGCTGGCCGACGAGCACGGCCTGGAGGCGGTGACCATGCACGCCGTCGCGAAGCGCCTGCAGGTCACGCCGATGGCGCTGTACCGGCACGTGGACAGCAAGAACGCCCTGCTCGACGGCCTGGTCGAACTACTGCTCACGGAAGACCCGCTGCCCGCAGGAGGGGGCCGCTGGGATGAGCGCCTGACCGTGCTGGCCGCCGGGATCAGGGGTACCGCGCGCCGCCACCCGGCCGTCTTCCCGCTGCTGCTGACCAGGCCGGCCGTCACCCCGGCGGCCCGGACGGTCCGCGACGAGGTGCAGGCCGCGCTGCGCGAAGGCGGCCTGCCCGAGGCCGAGGTCGTCCGGGCCGAGCGCCTGATCAGTACCGCGGTCCTCGGTTTCGCCGCCAGCGAGGCGGCCGGCCGCTTCCGGCAGCACGACCAGTCCGTCATCGACGCCGACTTCGCCGAGCTCCTCCGCTGGCTCCGCCTGGCCCTTGGCTAGGCCTGCCGGGCTGGCGGTGGGGCCGGCTGGCCGGCACTCCCGTGGAGCGGTCCTGACCGGCACCGCTCAGCCGCCCGGAAGTAACGATTTCGGCGTGCCGACTTAGGATCGGGCCGGGGTCAGGCCAGGATGCAAGGGGAACAGCCTTGGTAGCGGACAGGGAGAGGGAAACTCATGGGCACTGGAAAGGTCAGCACGGGTACGCCGACGCGGCTCCGGTCCTTCGATCCCGTCCGGCTCGCCGACCTCGAATACCGTGCGTGGGTGGGGTACTACCTGCGCAAATGGCCTCAGGTTCTGCGGGCCTCGATCGGCCTGGTCCGGCTGGGTTTCGGCATGGACTGGTACCGGACCATGCACGGCGCCTGGCTGGTGCTGCGCGCCAACCAGCTTTGGGCGCCGTACCCCGACAATCACCCCAAGCGCGCCCGCGCCTGCATGCGCCGGTTTTACGCGCTGGTCCGGCTCACCTACGGCGAGCCGGCCAACCCGGCCAAGGCGGCCGAACTCGAGGTCGACTGGTGGCGCGTGCACCGCGAGATCCAGCACGAGCCCGGCACCACCCCGGACGAGCTGGTCGATTCGCTGGTCCGGCTCTACTGCTACCTCTACGGCGAGCCCGAGGACGCCGTCCGGCCGGCCGCGGTGCACCGGGTCAAGGCGATGGACCTGTCCGACCAGTGGGTCGAGGAGGGCTGCCAGCCCGACAGCCCGCTGCTCCCGCTGGAGCACGCCGCCCTGGTCCGCGCCTACTCCGCCCTCCTAGCCGCCGTCCACCACTAGCCGTCCCGCCGCTCGCCCCGTCCCGCCGCTCGTAACCTCGCCCCGCCGCCGAAATGCCCCACCCGCCCCACTAAACCCGCCAGCCAATCAAGCCGCACACGTACTCAATCAACGTGGAGGATCTTGGCTGGACGGAGGATTTTGCCTGGCCCAGGGCTCTGTCTCACATCTCGGGACGATGACGCAGCCGTCCGGGCGGCTCCGGAGGCCCGCTGCCCGGCCCAGCCCGCCGGGCCCGGCCGCATGCCGTCGCCGCCGGGCCCCTGGGTTGGGGTGCGTGGGCCCCTGACCCCTTCTATCGGGGTGCGGGGCCCACGCACCCCAGCCCGCTGACCGCACTGCACCCGGCAGAAACACCCGTTTCTTCGCAAACCAGTCATATCCGGCACGACGCCAGCCAGTCCGGCGCCACCAGCCCGAGATGTGAGCCAAGCCCCCAGGGCACCAGATCCTCCACGTAAGCCATTTCCCTCCACGTTAAGCAGCCGGGGGAGGGGGTTGAGGAAGGGGAGGAGAGCGAGGGGAGGAGAGCGAGGGGCGGTTGGCTTATGGTGCGGTAAGGCGGGGCCGGTCAGCAGGCGGGTCCAGGTGACCGTGAGCCAGTCCTGGTAGGCGTCGAGGTCCCAGCCAAGCATGCGGCTGACCAGCAGGTACGTCTCGGCGGCGGCCATGATGCTGGCGCTGTCGACGAGCCAGGTCAGGTCGGTGCCCGGGGGCAGCAGCCCGTCATCGGCCAGCTTGGTCCAGAACACCTCCTGCGCGTGCCGGGACTGCTCGCGGCCCTCCTGCCAGGCCGCGGCGATCAGCGGCTCGACCGCCGCGGCCTGCTGGGCCACGGCGAACAGCGCCCCGGTGCGCTGCATGATCTGCCGGCCGACCGCGGCCACGGCGGCGATCCGCCCGGCCAGCGTCGGGGCGGTCATCGCCTGCATCATCCAGTCCCGGTCCAGCACGCCGACCGGCTCGGCGTCGCCCACGATGGCCACGTCGACGACCCGCTTGAACAGTGCCGCCTTGGTGCCGAACCGCACGTACACCGTACGCGCGGCCACCCGGGCGCGCCGGGCCACCGCCTCCAGGGTGGTGGCCACGTAGCCGTCGGCCAGGAACAACTCGGTGGCGGCGGCCAGGATCCGCTGCTCGGTCAGCGCGGTCTGCGCCTGCCGCAGCGTAACGCCCTCACCGGCGGGGTTGACGTCATCAGTCATATAATACAGTATAACTGCAATAACCATTGTGCTACTGCATTGGAGGGGACGTGTCTACCACCCGCGCGCCGGCCCTGGCCGGAATACACCACCTCAAGCTGCCGGTCACCGACCTGGCCCGGTCGCTGGACTGGTACCGCAGCCGCCTCGGCTACGACGTCCAGGTCGAGTTCGTCGAGCAGGGCACGCTGATGGGCTACGCCCTGGCTCACCCCGCCGGAGGACCGAACCTCGGTCTGCGGCTCGACCCGGACCGGGCCCGCGCGGCCGCCGGATTCGACTACTTCGCCATCGGCGTGCCCGACAAGGCCGCCATCGACGATCTCGCCCGCATGCTGGACGAGCTCGGCCAGCCGCACGCCGGCGTGCACCGGGCCAGCCTGGGCTGGATCCTGCCCGAGGTGCTCGACCCGGACGGGCACGCGCTGCGCTTCTACACCGTGGAGCACCACACCGACGTGGCCCCGGGCGAGACCGCCACCATCCACGATCCCCGCGAAACCGCCGAGCGGCGCGAGCGCGAGGAAGCCGAGCGCGCCGCCGGCGTAGACCCCGCGGGCGTAGACCCCGCCGGGTTACGCCGCTAGCGAGATGGGTGGCGGACGGCGGGTGACAAGGGGCACCGTGGTGACGATGGTTACTTCCGTGGCGGTGCTGTCCGATATCCACGGCGTGCTGCCCGCGCTGGACGCCGTGCTGGCCGAGCCTGCCGTCCAGGCCGCCGAGCGCATCGTGCTCACCGGCGACATCGCGGCCGGCCCCCAGCCGGCTGAGGTGCTCGACCGGCTGCTCGGCCTCGGCGACCGGGTCACCTGGGTGCGCGGCAACGCCGACCGCGAGCTGGTCGAGCTGGCGCGCGGGCAGGCCGGCGACATCCCCGACCCGATCGCGCCCTGGGCGGCGCGCCAGCTCAGTGCCGAACACGTGGACTGGCTGGCGCGGCTGCCGCACCCGGTGACGCTGCCCGTCGGGGGATTCGGCGACGTGGTGTTCTGCCACGCGACCCCGCGCGACGACGAGGAGGTCGTGGTCGTCGACTCGCGGCTCGACCGGTGGGCCGAAGTCCTGGCCGGGCTGCCCGAGCAGACCATGACCGTGGTCTGCGGCCACACGCACATGCCGTTCACCCGGCTGGCGCACCGCCGGCAGATCATCAACCCGGGCAGCGTGGGCATGCCGTACGGCCGGGCGGGCGCGCACTGGGCACTGCTGGCCGACGGCGCGGTCACTCTGCGGCGCACCGCCTACGACCCGGACGCCGCGTGCGCCGCGATCCGGGCCCAGTCGTCCTACCCGGACGTGGCCGAATGGGCGGACTACTTCCTGCACGCGAAGGCCAGCGACGCCGACGCGCTCGCCGCCTTCGGCCCCCGCGACGGGCGCCCGCCGGAAGGAGCCCAGCACTGACGGAGGTCACCATCGGCCGGCCCCGCGACGGGGACCTGGCCGGGATCCTGCGCGGCTTCGCGCGGTTCTGGGGCGACAGGGACCTGCCCCGCACCCTGCACCACCCCATGTTCTTCTGCGAATTCGCCGACACCGCCCTCATCGCCAGGCGCGGGAACGACGTCGTCGGGTACCTGCTCGGCTTCGTCGCGCCCACCGGCGACGGGTACATCCACGTCGTGGCGGTCCGCGAGGACGCCCGGACCCTCGGGCTCGGCCGGCGGCTGTACGAGCGGTTCGCCGCCACCGCCGGGCAGCGCGGCGCGACCGCGCTGAAGGCCATCACCAGTCCGGAGAACGAGAGCTCGATCGCGTTCCACCGGCGGATGGGCTTCGTCCTGACCCTGGAGCCGGATTACCAGGGCAGCGGGCGGCCCCGGGTCGTCATGCGCCGCCCGCTGGACAGCCCGGCGCCGGAGATCGCGGGCTTAACCCCGCCGCCAGCGACATCGGCAACGGCGACATGGCGAGCATGGCCAGCCGGCTGCCCGCTGACGGACCAGCAGACGGTACCGCGCCGCCGCGCAGGTGGCTGCCTTCTTCGCCGGAACAGGCTCACGGCCACGGCGCGGACGCGGCCACCCGGGCCAGGCTCCGGCAGAACCGCTCGCGCTCCGCTGGCGGCAGCACCTGCGTGAGCTGGCCGAGCGTAGCGGAAAGGTCGCGGTGGAACGCGCTCGCCGCCACGTGCCCCTCCGGCGTGAGCGCGACCGACAGCGCCCGCCGGTCGCCCGGCACGCCGGTCCGCGCGATCAGCCCGCGGCGTTCGGCCCGGTCGGCCAGCCCGGTGAGGGCCGCCTTCTCGATGCCGAGCAGGCCGGCCAGCTCGGACATGCCCCGCGGGCCGCCGGCCAGCACGCACAGCAGCCTGGCCTGGCCGCCCGGCAGGCGGTGCCGTTCGGCCATCCGGGCGAAGGCCGCCTGGGTGAGGACAGACAGCCGGATCAGCCCGTCCGCCACCGGCTGCTCGCTGCCTCCGGTCAGCCGAATCACCCCGTCCGTTCGGGACCTAAAATGTTTGTTATGTTTATGGTAAGCGATACGAACTAACGAGAGGACAGGCCGATGGCGTTCACCGAGGACGAGACGGCATACCTGAAGTCGCAGCCGCTGGCCCGGCTGGCCACCGTCGACGCGGACGGCCAGCCGGACGTGGTCCCTGTGGGGTTCGAGTTCGACGGGACCTACCTCTACGTCGGCGGCCGGGCGCCCGAGCGGACCAGGAAGTTCCTCAACGTCAAGGCGGGCCAGGCCAAGGTCGCGCTGGTCGTCGACGACCTGGTCTCGACCGACCCGTGGACGCCGCGCTTCCTGCGGGTCTACGGCACCGCCGAGCTGATCGAGCGGCCCGGCCGGTTCGGTCCGGGACCGTACATGCGGATCACACCGGAGATCTCGTGGAGCTGGAACCTGGACGGCCGCCCGTACGGCGACGGCGCCCTGCAGTCGGGGCCGCGGCGCACCGTCCACGGTAGCTAGGGCAGCCGGTACCGCGGCAGCGGCGTGGGCAGCAGCAGCGCGAACCCGGCCAGGCCGCCGAGGGTCGCCACCCACAGCGCGGGCCGCAGTCCGAGGGTGCTGCCCAGCAGCCCGCCGAGCAGCGCGCCGAGCGGCCGGGTGCCGTAGTTGACGGCCTGGAACGCGCCGGTCACCCGGGACCGCAGCGTGTCAGGGATCAGCGCGGCGAAGATCGCCCCGATGCTGATGTCCAGCACCATCAGCCCGAACCCGGACACGAACTCGGCCGCGAACAGCATGGCCAGGACCAGCGGCATGGCGCCGTGCGCCAGCGGCCACAGCACCAGCGGCGCGGTGTAGAGCAGGCACCCGGCCGCGTACGCCCAGCCGGTCCCGATCCGCGCCGCCACGCGCTTGGTGACCAGCGAGCCGAGCACCGCGCCGATCGCGCCCGCACCGATCAGCACGCCCACCAGGCCAGGCCGGATGTGCAGCACCCGCACCGCGTACAGCAGGTACAGCGCGGCGAACATGACGTAGAAGAAGTTGAGTGTGGCCGCCGCGATCAGCGACGCGCGGACCAGGGCCGAACGCGCGATGAACCGCGCGCCCGCGGTCACCGATCCGTCGCCGTCGCTGGCCGGCGGCTCGGCCGGGCGGATCCGGCCCAGGAAGAACGCCGAGCCGAGGAACGACAGCGCGTTCGCGGCCACCGCGAACGGGGCTGACAGCAGCTGTACCAGCACCCCGCCGAGGCTCGGCCCGCCGGCGAACGAGAGCGCCCGGCTGCCGTAGATCAGCGACTGCGCGTCCATGTACCGTTCGGGCGCCACGATCGAGACGAAAAGAGTCCCGTCCGACACGGTGAACAAGATGCTCAGTGCCCCCGCGCCGAACGTCACGCCGAATAGCTGGGCCAGCGTCAGCGCGTGCAGCGCGTAGCCGACCGGGACGCTGGCGAACAGCGCGGCCCGGCCCAGGTCGGCGGCGATCATCGTCCGCCTGCGCCGCCCGCGCTGGTCCACCCAGGCCCCGGCGGGCATCCCGAACAGCAGGCTCGGCAGCCACTGCAGCGCGGTCAGGTAGCCCATCTGGGCCGCCCCGGCGTGCAGCGCCAGTACGGCCGCCAGCGGCAGCGCGACGCCGGAGATCTGGTCGCCGAACATCGATATCGTCGACGCGCTCCAGTACCGCCGGAACACCCGGCCGCGTAGCAGGGCCGGGATCATTATCGCTTCCGGAAGTCGTTCGGGAAGGCCAGGTTCAGCCAGCTGACCAGGCGCGCGCCCGGCGGCCGCAGCTCGGGCCTGACCTGGCGCTCGAAATACTCGTCGACCAGCCCGCGCACCCGTCGGCTCAGCTCCTCGAGCTCCCCGGCGGTGACCCAGAGGATCCGGTCGCCGAGCATGGCCGCCTGCTGCCATTCGGTCGGCTCGCCCGGGCTGACGTCCAGCCAGCGCGTCAGCTGCTCGAAGTACTGCTCGGCGAGGACCCTGCTCAGCAAGCCCGCCGCCGCGGCCACCTCCGGCGTGTCACCCGCGGCCGCGTCCCACACGGTGGACGTCGTGGTCGCCCGCCACGGCTTCTCCCGCCCGGTCCCGCCGCCCGCCTCCTCGACCAGCCCGTACTTGGCCAGCTGCCGCAGGTGGAACGAGCAGGTCCCGGAGGACTCGCCGAGCAGCTCGGCCGCCCGTGTCGCGGTCAGCGGCCCCTCCGTCCGCAGCAGCCCCATCAGCTTCATCCGCACCGGGTGGGCGTAGGCCCGCAGCGCCCGCGGATCCGTCAGCCGCGTGACCGTCCGCCCCCGCGCCTGCTCGTCGGCATCCGTCCGCCCCCGCGCATCCCCTTCGGCCTCCGTCCGCCCCCGCGCATCCCCTTCGGCATCCATATTGCCAACATAACTATGCAAAGCCTCGTTTGCAAAGCTTCATTCGCAAAAGAATTTATCCCGAACGGGCCGGGCGCGTGCCCCGGCACCTCCGCGCTGCCTTCCCGGGCCGGGCGTCCCTCCGGGATGGAAGAACGAGCCGCTTCGCGCTGTTCGGACCAGTCGTGGACGATATGGCCCTGACCTTCGGCCCCCGTGCCGTGCCCCTGTCCGTGCTCGACCTGGCCCCGGTGCCGGCCGGCGGGACCGCGGGCGACGCCCTGCGCGCCACGATCGACCTGGCCCGGCACGCCGAACGGCTCGGGTTCATGCGCTTCTGGGTGGCCGAGCACCACAACATGCCCGGCATCGCGAGTTCCGCGCCGCCCGTGCTGATCGGCCACATCGCCGACGCGACCACGACCATGCGGGTCGGCTCGGGCGGCGTGATGCTGCCCAACCACGTGTCGCTGGTGGTCGCGGAGCAGTTCGGCATGCTGGAGGCGCTGCACCCCGGCCGGATCGACCTGGGCATCGGGCGCGCGCCCGGCACCGACCAGGCCACGGCGGCGGCGCTGCGCCGCTCGCCGGAGGGGCTGTCCGCGGATGACTTCCCTGAGCAGCTGATGGACCTGCTCGGCTTCTTCACCGGCCGCTGGCCCGATGACCACCCGTTCGCGCAGATCACCGCGATGCCCGGCCGGGGCAACCAGCCGGCCATGTGGCTGCTCGGGTCGAGCGGCTACAGCGCCCAGGTGGCCGGCCTGCTCGGTCTGCCGTTCGCCTTCGCGCACCACTTCAGCGCCGTCAACACGCTGCCCGCGCTGGCCCTGTACCGCCAGCATTTCCGGCCGTCGGAGGCCCTGGACCGCCCGTACGCGATGGTCGCCGCCGCCGTGATCTGCGCCGAGACCGACGAGCGGGCCCGCTTCCTGGCCGGCTCCGGCGCGCTGTCGTTCCTGCGGCTGCGCTCCGGCCGCCCCGGCCCGATGCCCTCGCCCGAGGAGGCGGCCGCCCATCCCTACACCGAACTGGAGCGCGCGTTCATCGAGGACCGCCAGGCCACCCAGATCATCGGCGCGCCGCAGACCGTCCGGCGCGGCCTCGCCGACCTGCTCGAGGCGACCGCCGCCGACGAGCTGATGATCACCACCATGGTCTTCGACCCCGCCGACCGGCTCAGCTCCTTCGAGCGGGTCGCCGCCTTGGCCCGCACGTCCGCCGGAGCCCCCGCATCCCGCTGATCCCGCGGTTACCGGGCTGCGGTCATGATCGAGTCGGCGTATCCAGCCGGACTTTGTGCCATCATGCTAGCTTTGGGAGCCGGAACCGGAGGCGACGTAAACCAGTGCCCGGTGCTGGGTGGGTAATCGCGAGGGGGTTACACGTGGTCGGGATCTGCCAGCCTTCATTAAAACCGCTTGCCGGGAGCCCCGACGGCCGTCCCTGGGCGCGCGATGGGCGATGAAATGCCAGGAGCCGTCCGGTTCTTGACCGATTTCTCGGCCGGTTCCCGCATCGCGGGTTATCGCCTCGAGGAGCAGATAGGCCGCGGCGGAACAGCGGTAGTGTTCCGGGCCCAGGATGAGCGGCTGCAGCGGCAGGTAGCGCTCAAGATCCTTTCACCGGCGCTGGCGGAGGATGAGGAATTCCGGCACCGTTTCATTCGCGAATCCCGGTCGGCGGCGGCCGTCGATGACCCGCATATTGTCCCGGTGTTCGAAGCAGGCGATGCGAATGGGGTGCTGTTTATCGCCATGCGGTATGTGCCGAGCGGTGACGCGGGGACGCTGGTACGCCGGCTGGGCCCGCTGCCCATCGCGCGGGCGGCCGCGATCATCTCCGCGGTGGCCTCGGCCCTGGACGCCGCCCACGCCGCCGGGCTGGTGCACCGTGACGTCAAGCCGGCCAACATGCTCGTGGATTCGCGGGCAGGCCGGCCCGATCACGTGTACCTGTCAGATTTCGGGCTGACCAAGAGCGGGCAGTCGTCGGCCATCCAGACCGGAACGGGGCACTTCATGGGCACGCCGACCTACTGCGCGCCCGAGCAGATCCGGGGCCAGCAGGTGGACGCGCGGGCGGACGAGTACGCGCTGGCCTGCGCGGCGTTCGTGCTGCTGTCCGGCGAACCCCCGTTTCTCAGGGACGAGGGCATGGCGCTGCTGTACGCGCACCTGTCTGAACCGCCTCCGCGGCTGACGTCGCGCCGGCAGGATCTTCCGGCCGCGGTGGATGAGGTCCTGCTGCGGGCACTGGCCAAGACGCCCGCAGACCGCTATTCCAGCTGCGGGGAGTTCGCCGACGAACTGCGCGCGGCCTCGGGGCTCCAGCGGTACGACTCCGATGTGGCCATCGCGCTGCACCAGCGGGCGCTGACCGACCAGCAACTCAGGCTCGGGCTGGATCACGCGGACGCGCTGGCCAGCCGGGCCAGCCTGGTGGCGGCCAGCCGCGAGGCTAGCCGCTCGGACGAGGCTATCGCGCTGCAGCAGCGGACCCTGACCGATCAGCGGCAGGCGCTGGGCCCGGAGCATCCGGACACGCTCACCACCAGGTTCAGCATCGCCGAGGAAATGTCGGCGCGGGGGGAGCACACCGCGGCCGAGGGCGAACTCCGGGCGGTGCTCGCGATCCGGGAGAGGATGCTCGGCCCGGAGCATCCGGACACGCTGGCCATCAGGTTCAGCATCGCCCGCGAGATCGCCGCGCGCGGGGCACATACCGCGGCGGAGGACGAGTTCCGGGTAGTGGTGGCGGCGCGCGAGCGGACGCTGGGCCCGGAGCATCCGGACACGCTGGCCACCAGGTTCAGCATCGCCCGCGAGATGTCGGCGCGCGGCAGGCACGACGCGGCCGAAACCGAGTTCCGGGCGGTGCTGGCGGCGCGGCAGCGGACACTCGGCCGGGAGCATCCGGACACGCTGGCGACCTCGTTCAGCGTCGCCCAGGAAGTGTCGGCGCGCGGCGATCGCGCCGGCGCGGAGAAGGCATTCCGGCGCGTGTCCGCGGTGCGGCAGCGGACGCTCGGGCCGGAGCATCCGGACACGCTGGCCACCTGGTTCTGCGTCGCCCAGGAGATGGCGGCCAGCGGAAAGCATGCCGCGGCCGAGCAGGTATTCTGGCACGTGCTGGCGGCGCGGCAGCGGACGCTGGGTCCCGATCACCCGGATACGCTGGCCACCTGTTTCAGCATCGCCCAGGAGATGGCGGCGCGGGGTGACCACGCCGGGGCCGAGGAGCAATTCAGGCACGTGCTGGCGGTGGGGACACGGACCCTGGGCGCGGAACACCCCGACACGCTGATTGTCCGGTTCAGCATTGCCCGGGAGATGGCGGCGCGCGGCGAGCACGCCGGCGCGGAGGCTGAGTTCCGCGCGGTGCTGCCGCACCTGGAGCGCAGGCTAGGCCGGGACCATCCGGACGCGCTGGCGACCCGGTTCGGTATCGCCCAGGAGATGGCGGCGCGGGGTGACCACGCCGGGGCCGAGGAGCAGTTCCGTGAGGTGTTCGCCGCCCGGAAGCGGACGCTGGGCCTGGATCACCCGGACACGCTGATCACCTGGTTCAGCATCGCCCAGGAGATGGCGGCGCGCGGCGATCACGCCGGCGCCGAGGCCGAGTACCGGGGCATGCTGCCCCATCTGCGGCGCAGGCTGGGCCCGGATCACCCGGACACGCTGGCCACCCGGTTCAGCATCGGCCAGGAGATGGCGGCGCGCGGCGACCACGCCGGGGCCGAGGATGAGTTCCGGGCGGTGCTGCCGCAGCTGGAGCGGCAGCTGGGCCTGGACCATCCGGTTACCCTGACCCTCTGGTTCAGCATCGCCCGGGAGATGGCTGAGGGCGGGGATCACACCGGGGCCGCATGTGAGTTCCTGGGCATGCTGCCCTACCTGCGCCGCAGGCTGGGGCCGGACCATCCGCACACGCGCGCGGCCGCCGAACAGGCCGACCCGGGACGCTGATCCTCAGAAGTCCCGGGCCTGCGCCTTGGCGTGCCGGTCGGCCCGAATCCGGCGGCGCCAGCGCTCGGCGCGGCGGTCGGCCAGGACCTGCCGCACCACGTTGCGGCCCGGGATGCCGGTGACGCCGCCGCCGCCGTGGGTAGCCGAACCCGCCTGGTACAACCCCCGCACCGGCGTCCGCAGGTCGGCGTAGCCGGCGGCGGGCCTGGCGTGGAACATCTGCCCGAGCGACAGCTCCCCGTGGAAGATGTTCCCGCCGACCAGCCCGTACTCCTCCTGCATCTGGTGCGGCCCGATCACCTGCCGGTGCAGCACCGAGGCGGTGAACCCGGGCGCGACCTGCTCCACCCGGGCGAGCACCCGGTCGGCGTAGGCCTCAAGCTCCGCCGCCCGCGGCGCGTCGGCGTAGCCGCAGGGCACCCACTGGGTGAACATCGACATGACGTGCTTTCCGGCCGGAGCCAGCGAGTCGTCGAGCACGCTGGGGATGCAGATGTCGGCGAACGGCAGCGTGGCCGGGCGGCCCGAGACGGCCTGCTGGAACGCGGTCTCGATGTCGTCGAGCGACTCCGCGAGCACGATCGTGCCGCCGTAGACCGACGGGTCGGGCTCCGGGTAGCAGGTGAACGCCGGCAGCCGGTCCAGCGCCAGGTTGATCTTCACGGTGCCGCTGCGGCTGCGCCAGCCCTGGATGTCGGCGACGAACCCGGCGGGCAGCTCCGCGGGGTCGAGCAGCCGCAGGAACGAGATCTGCGGATGCGCGGTGGTGATGACCACCGGCGCGTCGATGGACTCCCCGCTGGCCAGCGTGACGCCGGCCACCCGGCCGTCCTTGGTGCGGATCTGCGCTACCTCGGCATCGGTCCTGATCTGCGCGCCGAACATCCTGGCGGCCCGGGCCAGCGCGCCCGATACTCCGCCCATGCCGCCGCGCGGGAAGCCCCAGGCGCCCGCCGCCCCCTCGGTCTCACCGATGTGGTGGTGCAGCATCACGTACGCGGTCCCGGCCGACCGCGGCCCGGCCCAGGTCCCGATCACCCCGGACACCGACAGCAGGCCGAGCATCGCGTCGCTGGAGAAGTATCCCTCGAGCAGATCGGCGATGCTGCCGGTGAGCAGCCGTGTCACGTCCACGGCACCGCGTTCGTCCACGCCGCGCAGGCTGCCGAGCAGCCGCGCCTGCCGCAGCAGGTCCTGCGGCCGCCGCGACCCGAGCCGCGGCGGGATCTGGTGCAGCAGCGGGCCGAGCACCCGCCCGATGCCCGCCAGGTGCTCTTCGTAACGGGGATACGCGTCGGCGTCCGCGGCGGAGAACCTGGCGATCTCGGCGTGCCGCTGCGCCGGGTCGTGCGGCAGCCGCAGGCAGCGGCCGTCGGCCCGGGGCGCGAAGTAGGGTCCCTGCGGGTACACCCGGTATCCGTGCTGCTCCAGGCGCAGGTCCCGGACGAGGTCCGGGGGCACCAGCGAGACGACGTAGGACAGCGAGGTCACCGTGTAGTCGGGACCGAACGGGTGCTCGCTGACGGCCGCCCCGCCGGTGACGCCGCGCCGCTCGCACACCACCGTGGTCAGCCCGGCCCGGGCCAGGTAAGCCGCCGCCACCAGCCCGTTGTGCCCGCCGCCCACCACCACGACATCCGCGTTCCCTGTCACCGTCCGCCCTTCTTCCTCAGCCGCCCATGCAGGATGCTGTCTACATACTCCTATCCCGGACGAACGGAGCGCGCATAGTGGACCCCTCCCAGATCGTGGTCGCGGTCGCCCAGCTGCCGATCGCGGTGGCCGAGCCGGACGCCAACCGGCGGGCCGCCGCGGCCGCGGTGGCCGAGGCGGCCGCCGCCGGCGCGCGGCTCGTGGTGCTGCCCGAACTGTGCGATTCCGGCTATGTCTTCGACGCCGCCGATCCGGCCGCCGAGGCCCGGGGCCTGGCCGCGCCGGCCGCCGGCAACGTCACCCTGGACCAGTGGCAGGCGCTGGCCGCCCAGCACGGGCTGGTGATCGTCGGCGGCTTCTGCGAGCTAGGCGCCGACGGCCGCCTGTACAACAGCGCGGCCCTGGTGGACGCGTCCGGCACCCGGGCCGTCTACCGCAAGGCGCACCTGTGGGACACAGAGAAGCTCGTCTTCACCCCGGGCGACGCCGCGCCGCCCGTGGTGGACACCGAGGTCGGCCGGGTGGCCGTGATGGTCTGCTACGACCTGGAGTTCCCGGAGTGGGCGCGGCTGGCCGCCCTGGACGGCGCCGACCTCATCGCGGCCCCGGTGAACTGGCCGGCCGCCGCCCGGCCGGCCGGGGAACGGCCCGCCGAGGTGATCAAGGCGCAGGCGGCGGCGGCCACCAACGGGGTGTTCGTCGCCGTGGCCGACCGGTGCCGGACCGAGCGCGGCGTGTCCTGGATCAGCGGCTCGCTCATCGCCGGCCCCGAGGGCTACCCGCTGGCCGGCCCGGTGCTCGCCGACCGGCCCGCGCTGCTCACCGCCGCCTGCGACCTGCCGCGGGCCAGGGACAAGAGCCTTCCCGGGGACAACGACCTGCTGGCCGACCGCCGCCCCGAGCTGTACGCATGGGCGCCGGACAAGCGCGTCGCGGCGGCGACCGCGCACTGGGCGGCGCGGTTCATCGCCAACGGCACCAGCTACCCGGATTTCCAGGCGACCATGGCCCGCATCGGGCGCTGGGACGACTGGTGCCGCGAATGGGGCCGCACCGGGCAGCACTACGAGCAGCTGGCCGAGACCGCCGAGGCGGCCGGGCGGCTGGTCACCGCGGGGGAGGCCTGGCGGCGGGCCGCGCTGTGCTGGCACTGGGGCAAGTTCGTCTTCACCGACCACCCGGAGGAGCAGCGGGCGGCGCACGAGCGGACCGTGGCCTGCTTCCGCCGCGGGGCCGGCACGCTCAGCCCGCCCGCCGAGCCGGTGCGCGTGCCCTACGCGGGCAGCACGCTGGCGGCGTACCTCCGGATCCCGCCGGGCGGTGCTGGCCCGGGGGGGCGACCCCCCCAGACCCCCCCGGGCGGTGCTGGCCCGGGCGGGCCCAAGCCGGTCGTGATCATGATTCCCGGGCTGGACTCGGTCAAGGAGGAACTCCAGGCCACCGCGGAGCACCTGCTGCGCCGCGGCCTCGCGGTGATCGCGATCGACGGGCCCGGTCAGGGCGAGTCCGAGTTCGAGTTCCCGATCGAGCCGGCCTACGAGCGGGTGACCACCGCCGTGGCGGACTACCTGAAGGGCCGCGACGACATCGATCCCGGCCGAATCGGCGTCTTCGGGGTGAGCCTGGGCGGATACTACGCGGCCCGTTCGGCGGCCTACGAGCCGCGGGTGCGGGCCACGGTGGCGCTGGCCGGTCCCTACCGGTGGGACCTGGACTGGGACATGCTGCCGGTGCAGACCAGGAACACCTTCCAGCGCCGCTCGGGCGCCGGCAGCCCGGCCGAGGCCAGGGAGCGGGCCGCGGCCCTGACCCTGGAGGACGCGGCGGCACGGATCACCGGTCCGCTGCTCGTCGCGGCCGGCGGGCGGGACCGCCTGGTGCCGCCCTATCACGCGGAGCTGCTGGCCCGCGAGGCCCCCGGCGCCGAGCTGCTGATGTATCCCGACGGCAGCCACGGCCTCACCAACCACGCGTTCGAGTCCCGGGCCGCGATGGCCGACTGGCTCGCCGCCCGCCTTTAGCGATTCCTTCGCTGGGCGGCCAGCAGCGGGATGGCCGCGATCTTCTCCTCGGTCAGGTCGTCCCAGCAGATGCTCGTGGCCGGGCGAGGCCCGGGCCGGCGGCAGTCGATGACGCGCTCGGGCGTGACGATGAAGTCCACCGGCACGTCATGGCCGGTGCGCGGGATCGTCCCGGCCGCGCAGACCTGCAGTTCGTGCACGGTGGTGACGCAGACGGTGTGCGGCCCGATCAGGCCGGCCGCGGTCGCCAGCGCGAATTCCAGGTCAGCGAACCCGCCGCCCTTGCCCAGCCGCGCGCCGTCTTCCCCGGCCGCGACGCAGCCCATCACCACCAGGTCGACGGGGGCCAGCTCGGCCAGCGTGACCCGGCGGGCGGAGCGGGTCGCGCCGCTGATCGAGGCCGCCTTGCGCGGCGGCTCGCTCAGGTGGGCGGGATCGAGGGCGAAGAACGGCTCGGGCTCGGCCAGCCGCGGGACGGCCATGTACACCGTCTTGCCGTCCTCAAGCGCGCGCTGGCGCACCGGCCACTGGGCGGAGTCCGGGTTGGATTTCACCGTGCCCGCCGCCTGCCAGGCCGGCAGCGCGCGCAGGCGTTCGGCGGCGGCCTCGGCCCCGGTGAAGTTCGGGATGCGCCCGGCGGCGCCGGGGAACCGGGCCACCTTCGCCGCGCGCATCGCGGTCCACACTTCCTGCCGCAGGGCCGCCTTGGCGGCCAGCAGGTCAGCCGGGCCGCCGGCGTCGCGATCGTGCCGGGGCGCGGAACGGGCCATGCCGCCTATCCTGCCGCACGCCGCCGCCGGCTGGCTCTGGTCAGCCGGACCGCTCATCCAGCCGGAAGCCCACCTTCAGCGTGACCTGGAAGTGGCAGCGGCCGTCCTCGATCCGGCCGCGCATGTCGGTGACCTCGAACCAGTCGAGGTTGTGCAGGGTCTTCGAGGCGCGGGCGACGGCTCCCCTGATCGCATCGTCGATGCTCTCGGTGGACGAGCCGACAATCTCGCTGATTGAGTAGATGTTGTCCGACATCGGTGATCCCTTCGCAGTGGGCCTGCCCGGCGGCTTACCCGCAAGCCTGGGCGGTGTCACCTGCCCGGCGGCGAAAGGCCGGCCCGGCGGCAATTCCGGACTGGACGTGCTCCGGTTACCTGCCCGGCGCGGCAGGCCCGGCGCGGCAGGCCCGGCCTGCGGGGAGGATCCGGCCTTCCTGATTGCGGCGGCGGACCGTATCTGCCTAGGCTTTCCTTGCAGGCAAGTGAGACCTCCGAGGAGCTGGGGTGCCCGGGCAACCACGCACGCGCTGACGCGAGAGATCCCGACCCGTCATCGCGTGCTGCTCAGACCGGCGGCACGGCGAACCGTCCCTACCTCACTCTCACCAGGAAGTCCGTGCCGTGCTCTCACTGCTGCTTGCCTGCCTGGCGTACCTGAGTGTCGCCTTGCCCGGTTCCACTCTCGGCCTGTTGTGGCCCTCGATGCGGCTCAGCCTCGGCCAGCCGGTCGGGGCGCTCGGGATCCTGCTCGCCTTCGGGATCACGGCCTCGGTCATCTCGAGCGCCGCCGCCGGCCGCATCCGCGTGCGCACCGGCCTGCTGGTGGCCGCGGGCACCATGCTGACCGCGCTCGCCCTGGCCGCCGAAGCCCTCGCGCCGTCGCTGTGGCTGATGACCGTCGGCTTCGTGCTGTTCGGGCTCGGCTTCGGGGCGATCGACACCGCCCTCAACGTGCACGCCGCCCGGCACTTCGGCGCCCGTGACATCAACTGGATGCACGCCAGCTACGGGCTCGGCGCCACCATCGGGCCGCTGGTGGCTACGGCGCTGCTGAGCGCCGGGCGAAGCTGGCGCCAGGTGTACGGCGTCATGGCGGTGATGCTGGCCGTCATGGCCGGCGTGCTCGCCCTGGCCCGCCGGGGCTGGCAGGCCCCCGCGCCGCAGGCGGAGCCGCACCCGGCGAGCCCGCCCGCCGCTGCGGCCGCCGCCAGGGTCGCCAGCTCGCTGACCTTCGCCGCCGTCGAGACCGGCATCGAGTCGGGCGCCGGCATCTGGGGCTACCTGTTCCTGGCCGTCGGCCGAGGCCTGTCCGGGCCGGCCGCGGGGGTGGCCGTCTCGGCGTACTGGGCGATGATGTTCGCCGGGCGGGTGGTCCTCGGCCCGGTCGCCCAGCGGCTCGGGGCGGCCCGCGTCCTGGCCGTGGCGGTCGCGGGCGTGCCGCTGGGGGCCGTGCTGATGGCCGTGCCCGGCCCGGTCGCGCTGGCCGTCGCCGGGCTGATGCTCCTCGGCCTGGCCGCCGCCCCGGTCTTCCCGCTGTTCACGCTGACCACCGGGCAGCGGAGCGGGACCGCGCGGATGGTGAGCCTGCAGGTGGCGGCGTCGGCCGCCGGCAACGCCGCGGTCCCGGCCGGCCTGGGCCTGGCCATCGCCGCCGCCGGCCCGCAGATGCTGGCCCCGTCGCTGCTCACCCTCGGCCTGGCCATGGGCGTCATTTACGCCGTCAGAAGCCAGGGCCGGCCCGGCCCGCGGTTAAGAAACCGGTCGCGAGGTACGTACTGGATCATCATGGACATCGGCCAGATGCTCACCTGGGCGGCGGACCGGTACCCGGGCCGGATCGCGGTAGGCGGCCCGCGGCCGCTCACCTACCGGCAATGGGACGCCCGGACGAACCAGCTGGCCCGGGCGCTGGCCGGCCTGGGCGTCCGGCCCGGCGACACGGTGGCGTTCCTGCTGGCCGGCGGCGAGCCGATGGCCAGCCTGCACCTGGCCGTGGCCAAGCTCGGCGCGGTCGCCGTCCCGCTGTCGATCCGGTTCGGCCCGGCCGAGCTCGCCTATTGCCTCGGCGACGCCGGGCCCGCGCTGGTCGTCGGCGACGACACCACCCAGGCGGCCCTGGCCGGCGGACCGCAGCTGATGGCCCGCGCCGAGCTGGACGAGCGAGCGCGGCCCGAACCCGACGGCGAGCTCACCCGAACGACCGGCCCGGAAGACCTCAGCGTCATCCTCTACACCTCGGGCACCACCGGCCGCCCGAAGGGCGTCCCGCGCACCCACCGGGCCGAGCACGCCGCCACCGTCGCCCACGTCATCCAGACCCAGCACCGGCCCGGTGAGGTGACGCTCGGCGTGATGCCGCTGTTCCACACCATGGGCATCCGGACGCTGCTGGCCAGCATCCTCGTCGCGGGCACCTGGGTGCCGCAGGCCAAGTTCGACGCCGAGGAGTCCCTCGAGCTGATCAAGAGCGACCACGTGTCCGCGCTCTACCTGGTGCCGACCCTCTACTGGTCGCTGCTGTGGACCGGCAGCCTGCCCCGGGCCTGGACGGTCAAGCGGATCGCCTACGCGGGCGCCCCGATGACCCCGGTCCTGGCCGAGGAGCTCACCGGCGCGCTCCATCCCGAGGTGTTCGTCAACCACTTCGGCTCCACCGAGATCTACACGTTCACCATCGGGCCGGACGCCAGGACCAAGCCCGGCTGCGCCGGCCGCGCGGGGGTGTTCTCCCGGGTCCGCCTGGTCGACCCGCTCGACCCCGCGACCCCGGTCCCGCCGGGCACGCAGGGCGGGGTCGCGGTGTCGATGACCAGCCCGGAGGCGTTCGGCGGCTACCGGAACCGCCCGGACGCCGACGCCCGGGCGATCCGCGACGGCTGGTACCTCACCGGCGACCTGGCCACCGAGGACGACAAGGGCGACCTGTGGGTCAGCGGCCGGGTCGACGACATGATCATCTCGGGCGGGGAGAACCTCCACCCGGACGAGATCGAGGCCGCGCTGGCCCGCTGCCCGGCGGTGTCCGCGGTGGTGGTGGTCGGCCTGCCGGACGACCGCTGGGGACAGGCGGTCACCGCCTTCGTGGTGCCGGCCCAGGATTTTTCTGCCGAACGGGCCGTGGCTCACGCCCTGGCGTTTGCCGAGGAGGGCTCCGGCCTGCCCTCGCTCAAGCGGCCCAAGCGCTGCGTCGCGGTGGCCCACATCCCCACCTCCGCGGTCGGCAAGATCCTCCGCCGCGAGCTCACCGAAGGCCGCTACCTGCCGCTCGCCGAGGGCCGGCTGTGACCGGTGACCTCGCCCGGGTCGAGGACCCCGCGCCGCGGCGGCGGACGACACGATCAACTCCAGCCTGTGCTACGGGTTCGTGGCCGACGTGGCCGCGGTCCGGATCGACCCGCAGACGCTGCAGGTGAGCATCGAGAAGCTGTCCACCGTGCACGACGCGGGCACCGTGCTCAACCCGGCGCTGCTGCAGGGCCAGGTGCACGGGGCCATCGTGCATGCCCTCGGCGGCGCGTTCTTCGAGGAGATGCGGTACTCGCCGGACGGCCAGCCGGCCAGCGGCACGTTCCTCGACTACCTCTGCCCGACCGCCGCGGAGGCGACGTTTCCGCTGGTCAGCGATCATATTGAAACCCCGTCGCCGTATACCAGGCTGGGCGCCAAGGGCTGCGGCGAGGGCAGCAGCATGTCCGTGCCCGCCGCGCTGGCCAACGCGGTCGCCGACGCGCTCAGCCCGCTCGGCGTCGAGCTGGACCACCTGCCCGTGCACGGCGACGTGCTGCACACCCTGCTGGAGGAAGAACACCGATGGCACTGACCGGCGGCGACATCCTGCTCAAGACCGAGGGGTCCGTGGCCACCCTCACCCTGTCCAACGGCCCCTACACGGTGATCACCTGGGACATGCGCCAGCGGATGGCCGAACGGTTCGCCGAGATCGACGCGGATCCCCAGGTCCGGGCGGTGGTGATCAGCTCGGCCGGGAAGCACTTCTCCTCCGGCGGCGACATCGGCACGCAGCGGCTGGCCCGGCTGATCGGCCTGTCCCGGGCCAAGTACCACGTGATGACCGGGTCGCGCATCAGCGCCGCCGAGGCCGGGGACCGGGGCCTGGTCGCCGAGGTCTGCCCGGACGCGGCGGTGCTGGACGAGGCGGTCGCGGCACTGACCGGGACGCTGCTCGGCTACTCGCCGCTGTCCCTGCGCACCGCCAAGGAGGTGCTGGACCGGGGCGTCGACGGCCCGCTGTACACCGGCATCGAGCTGGAGCGGAAGGCGTACGCCATGCTCCGCTCGAGCGCCGACTTCGCCGAGGGCGTGGCCGCCTTCATCGAGAAGCGCAAGCCCGGCTTCCAGGGCCGGTAGCCGTGCCGTCCCGTTCCCGCCCGGGCCGCCGCCGGTGAAGGCCGCCCCGTTCGACTACGCGCGCCCGGCCACCGTCGATGACGCCGTGGCCGCGCTGGCCGGCGCCGGCGAGGAGGGCAAGGTGCTGGCCGGCGGCCAGTCGCTGGTGCCCGTGCTGGCCATGCGCCTCGGCCGCCCCGCGGTGCTCGTCGACATCAACGCCGTGGCCGGCCTGGACGAGCTCTCCCTGTCCGGCGGCACCCTGTCCGTCGGTGCGGCCGTCCGCCAGCGCCGTGTCGAGCACGACCCGCGCGCCGCCGCGGTCCCGCTCCTGGGCCTGGCCCTGCCCTGGGTCGGCCACCGCGAGCTGCGCAGCCGCGGCACGGTGTGCGGCAGCCTGGCCCACGCCGACCCGGCCGCCGAACTTCCCGCCGTCGCCGCCTGCCTGGACGCCACCCTGGAGATCGCCGGCCCGTCCGGCCGCCGCGCCGTCAGCGGCCGCGACTTCTTCACCGCCCCGATGACCACCGTCCTCGCCCCCGACGAGCTCCTCCTCGCCGCCCGTTTCCCGGTAGCGACTCCTCCAGACGGCTTCGCCTTCGCCGAGCTGGCCCGCCGCCACGGCGACTACGCCCTGGCCGGCGTAGCCGTCCACGTCCGCGTCGTCCCCTCCGGCGAGCCAGGGCATGCCACCCTGTCCGCGTTCGGCATCTCCAGCCGCCCCGTCGTGACAGACGTCACCAGCCTCCTGGCCTCAGCCGTGACAGGCCTCGCCCCCGGAGCGCCCGCCCAGCCCTTGGCGCGCGCCCTGACCCCCGCGATGTCGGCGCTAGCCGACGAGTTGGTAGACACCCCCGGCGACATGCACGCGTCGAACTCCTACCGCCGCCGCCTGTTCACCCATCTGGCCGCCCGTGAACTGGCGCACGCCTATCTGCGCGCCCAGGCGGACCTGGTGCGTGAGCCGGCCGGCGTTCGGCCTCCGCCGGGCGGATCACCCACCTTGTCCGCCGCCCCCGCCAGGCAATGTCCCGCCCGCCAGAGCGCCAGCACGACAATGACCGTCAACGGCAGGCAGGTCACGGTAACCGCGCCGCCCCGGCTGACGCTTGCCGACGCGCTGCGCGACCGCCTCGGCCTCACCGGCACGCACCTCGGCTGCGAGCACGGCATCTGCGGGATGTGCACGGTGCTGGTCGACGGGCAGGCGGCCCGGTCCTGCCTGCTGTTCGCCTGCCAGCTCGACGGGGCCGACGTGCTGACCGTGGAGGGCCTGGGCCGGCCGGGGGAGCTGCACCCCCTGCAGCAGGCGTTCGGCCGCCACCACGCGCTGCAGTGCGGCTTCTGCACGCCCGGCTTCCTGCTCAGCGCCTATGACCTGCTCCGCCATCAGCCGGAGGTGACCGAGGCGGAACTCGCCGCGCAGCTGTCCGGCGTGCTGTGCCGCTGCACCGGCTACCGGAACATCCTCACCGCCGTCGCCGAGGTCGCCCGCACCCACCCCGGCGGCCTCCCCGCCCCGCTGAACTGCGGCCCCGGCCAGGCACGCTCCCCTTGAGGGCAGGATTACCAGTATGAGCGTGCAACTGAACCACACCATCGTCTCGTGCCGCGACCAGGCCCGGTCGGCGGCGTTCCTCACCGGCATCCTCGGCCTGCCGCCGGCCACCAGGTTCGGGCACTTCCTGGTGGTCGAAGCAGACAACGGCGTGTCCCTGGACTTCGCGGAGACCAGCGGCGAGATCACCGGGCAGCACTACGCCTTCCTGGTGGGGGAGGAGGAATTCGACGCCGCCTTCGGCCGGATCCGCGCACAGGACCTGCCGTACTGGGCCGATCCTGGGCGGAACCAGCGCGGCGCGATCAACCACCGGGACGGCGGCCGCGGCGTGTACTTCGAAGACCCGGACGGGCACCTGCTCGAGATCCTCACCCGTCCTTATGGCAGTGGCGGGTAGCCGGCCGGGAAGCGCCTAGTAGCCGCCCGCGCCGGCCAGGGGACTGGCCGGCGCGGTCGCGGGCGGCGGCGTCCCCCTTGCGGGCGAGGACGACACCGGCGACGCGGGCGCGCTGGCCGGCCCGCGCGTCTGCTCCGGCGCGGATCGGCCCGCGTGGGCCGGCGTGGAGGCCGCAGTCATCGTGACGCCGACCGTGGTCCCCGCCGCGGCGAGCCCGGCGACGATCGCCGCCACGGCCAGCGGCCGCCAGCGTCGGCGCCGCGGCTGGCGGCTGGCCGCCGGGACCGAAGGCATGGCCGGGACCGAAGGCACGGCCGAGGTCACCGTCAGCGGCGCCCGCTGCAGGGCGAACGTGCTGGTCACCGCTTCGGGTAGCCAGCCGGTCGCGGGGGAGGCCGCCGCTAGCCCGGTGAGCAGCTGCGCGGCGGTGGGCCGCCGGGCGGGGTCCTTGGCCAGGCAGCTCTCGATCACCGGGCGCACCTCGGCCGGGAGCGAGGTCAGGTTCGGCGCGCTGTGCACCACGCGGTAGACCAGGGCGGGCGTCGATCCGGTGCCGAACGGTCCCTGGCCCGTCGCAGCGAACGCCAGCACCGCGCCGAGGCTGAAGATGTCGCTGGGCGGCCCGACGGGCCGGCCTTCGGCTTGCTCGGGTGACATGAACCCGGGGGAGCCCACCAGCAGCCCGGTGCGGGTCAGCGCGCTGGCCTCGGCGGCCCGGGAGATGCCGAAGTCGATCAGCCGGGGGCCGTCGGGGGCCAGCAGCACGTTGGCGGGCTTGAGGTCGCGGTGCACCACGCCCGCGGCGTGGACGGCGGCCAGGCCCTCGGCCAGGCCTTTGGCCAGGGCCAGGACCGAGGCGGCGGGCAGCGGCCCGTGCCCGCTGACCGCGTCGGCCAGCGCGGGGCCGGGCACGTACGCCGTGGCCAGCCAGGGCACCGGGCCGTCGGTGTCCGCGTCGATCACCGGCGCGGTGAACATCCCGCTCACCTGGCGCGCGACGGTGACCTCCCGCCGGAACCGGGCCCGGAACTCGGGGTCGGTGGCCAGGTGAGCGCGGATCACCTTCACCGCCGCCGGCCGGCCGGCGGGTGACTGGCCGAGGTACACCTGGCCCATGCCCCCGGCGCCCAGCCGCCCGAGCAGCCGGTACGGCCCGATCAGCTGCGGATCCCCCGGCTGAAGCTCATGCATCATGACCATCCCCGTCCCTCACCCCGAGGGCGCTCGGCGCGCCCCGCACTTAATAGCCACGCAGCCCGGCGCCCGCGGGTTCAATGCACTCCTTGACGCTGGACCATGCCACGCGGGAGCCTTATGGCATCGGCGGCAACGGTGGCGCTACCCGGGAGGGGTCATGGCCTGGCAGCTGGAGGGCAACTATTTCGAGTCATGCTCGTGCGACGCGATCTGTCCGTGCACCTGGTCGGCGCTGACGGCGAAGGCCACCCTGGACCGGTGCCGCGCGCTGCTGGCCTATCACGTCGCGTCGGGGGAGATCGACGGGGTCGACGTCAGCGGCCTGAGCTTCGCCTTGTTCCTGGACACGCCGCCGGTGATGAGCGAGGGCAACTGGCGGGTCGGCGTCTTCCTGGACGAAGAAGCCTCCGACCGCCAGGCCGAGCAGCTCGGGATGGTCCTGTCCGGGCAGGCGGGCGGTCCGCCGGCCATGCTCGGCCCGCTCATCGGCGAGATGCTCGGCGTGGAGAAGGCACGCATCACCTACAGCGAGGACGGCCGGGGCCACCACGTCAGGATCGGCGACGCCATCGACGTCGGCGTCGAGGACTTCGTCGCGATCGAAGGCCAGGGCCCGGTCCAGCTGGCCAACGTGTTCCACCCGTCGAACACCACGCTGACGGTGGCCCCGGCGAACGCCGCGCACCTGTCGACGTTCGGGGTCGACTGGGGACGTGACGGGCAGAGCGGCTTCTCCGCGCCGTTCTCCTGGACCGGGTGAACGGCCGGCCTGCGTGAGCGGCGTCACGCCGCTGGCCCGGCCGGCCCTGGCCCGCCGGGAAGCCGCGTTCCTGCTGATCGCGGCGGCTGGCGCCTGGGCCGCGACGGTCGTCCTGGCGCGCGGGATGGCCGGGATGACCGGCACGATGGGGCTGGCCCTGATCGCGTTCGTGCCCACCTGGACGCTGATGATGTCGGCGATGATGCTTCCCTCGGTGACCCCGGTGGCCACCTTGTATGCCCGGACCGTGCAGGGCAGCCGGACGGCGCGGATCACCGGCCTGGTCCTGGGCTACCTCGGCGTATGGGCCGCCGCGGGCCTGCCCGCATACGGCCTGGCCTGGCTCGCGGGCTGGCTGGCCGGGCGGCACCCGGGGGCGGCGCACATCGCGGCCGTGGCGGTCTTCGCGCTGTGCGGGGCGTACCAGCTGAGCCCCCTCAAGGACCGCTGCCTGGCGCACTGCCGATCCCCGCTGGCGCTGCTCCTGCACTACGGCTCGTACCGGGGCAGGCTCCGTGACCTGCGGGTCGGCGTCCACCACGGCGGGTTCTGCCTGGGCTGCTGCTGGGCGCTGATGGTCATCCTGATCGCGGTGGGCGTGATGAACGTGGCCGCGATGGTGGGGCTGGCGGCCCTGGTGCTGATCGAGAAGACCTGGGCCCGGGGCCCGCTGGCAGGCCGGCTGGCGGGCGTCGCCGCCCTCGCCCTGGCGGCGGCCACGATCTGGTTTCCCTGGCTCGCCTCGGGCCTGCACGCCGCGCCGATGACGCCGATGACGATGAGCTGACCGCGCTCAGGGCGCGAGCTCCAGGTAGGACACCCCCGGCATGGGCAGTTCGAAGGCCAGCTCAGCGAGCCCGCCGCTGACCCGGGCCGACGGGACAAGCTGGTCGAGCGTGTTCAGCTCCCGCAGCTCCCGCCACTGGCCTCGCCGCGGCCAGGCGGCGCCGTCCCGCAGCTTCTCCCAGGCCGGGACGATGTTGGAGTGCTCCGCGTCGATGCGGTAGTGCCGGACGGTGCAGGACGGGCCCAGCCGGACCCGGACCAGCACCTCGCGGTCGAGCCGGGCGTCCCCGGCGATCTTGCCCTGGTCCAGCGTGCCGTTCCAGACCAGGATCCCGGTGCGCCCGTCGTCGTGCCGCGCGGCCAGCGCCTGGACCAGGCCGCCGGCCCCGTCACCGCGCAGGGCCACGCTCAGCCGGTGCCGCCCCAGCCCGGCGAGCAGCCGGAGCGCCCAGTAGCGAGGCTTGCGCAGGTTCCCCACCGACAGCAGCCCGAACCCCCCGTGGAACAGCTCCGGCGGCGCGCCGAGCTCCTCGAAATGATCCGAGGCGACCCAGTGCGACAGGGCTCCGACCCGGTCCAGCGCCGACGCCATGCCGCGGAGCAGGAACGCCGCGGCGAAGACGGTGTCGCCGACCGGGTTGAAGTGGGTCGGGGTAACGCCCCACTCGGTCCACCACACGGGGAGCTCCCCGGCCCGCAGGTCGAGCGGCACGTTGCCGTAGACGTGCGAGGACAGGAAGTCCACCGGCGCGCCCGAGGCGGCCGTGTGCGCCAGCAGCTCGCGTGTCCAGGCCGCCGCCGCCGACGCGGGCCCGCCGACCCGCAGCCCGGGGTGCACGGACTTCACCGCGCGCGCGGACACGTCGTACAGCCGGAAGTACTCCTGCTGGGTACCGGACCAGAACACGTCCAGGTTCGGCTCGTTCCATACCTCGAACGCCCAGCCGCTGGTGACCTCGTCCGCGCCGTACCGCTGGATCAGGTGGCTGGCCAGGGCGGCGCACAGGTCTCCCCAGCGGTCCCAGTCCGCCGGCGGGGAGATGACCGCCTGGTAGCTGAAGACCGTCCGGCCCGGGTCGCGGGCCAGGTCCCGGGGCATGAAGGAGAGCTCGACGACCGGCCGCAGGCCGAGGTTCATCAGCTCGTCGTAGACCCGGTCGACGCCGCTGAAGTCGGGCGGCCGGCCTTCCCGGTAGACGCCGAGGTCGTCGCAGAGGATGCCGTGCGCGCGGACGGCCCGCACGCCGAGCTCGTCCCGGGCGATCCGCAGCGCCTCGCGCAGCTCGGCGCCGATCGCCCGGCCGCCGGTCCGGTCCCGGCTCAGCAGGTAGCTCAGGTGCTCCGAACCGATCATCGGCTGCCATGGCCGGTCCAGCGGACCGGTTACCTCGCCGACCTCGACCGTCACCACGCCGCCCAGGCCAGGCAGCGGCGCCGCCGCGACCGGCGCGGACAGTGGCCCTGTCTCGCCGGCGACCGCCGCCACCGCGTACCAGGCCGCGCTGCCGTCGCCCGTGGTGTCGGCGTACGGGCCGGCCGGGACCGCGAGCACGTCACCGCCACCGTGGTCGAGCGGCTCGAACGGGCCCGCGGCCCGGGCCGCGCGGTGGACCAGGTAGCCGGCCGCGCCGGGCACCGGCTCCCAGTCCAGCGTCACGAGCCCCCGGCCGGGCGCCGCACGCAGGCCGCCCGGCGCCGCCAGATTTACCCCGAACGGTCCGGGGCGCGTGCCCCCGCTCACCTGTCAGCCGGCAATCGACATCGTCTCCATGGCGAGATACGTGTGCGCGGCCCAGGACACCGGGTCGCTGGCGAAGTCGCGCTGCAGCGCGCGGTCGCGGAGCGCGTTGTCCAGTGCCGCCATGATCATCGACTGGTCGAGCACGAGGTCCCGGTGCCCCACCGCCCCGGTGCCGGGGTTGACCGCGTCGAAGAAGCCGTCCGCCCCGTAGACGCCCGGGTACCGGGTGCGCAGCGCGGTGATGTTGGCGTAGGCCTGCCGCGGCGCGACGTCGAGCGCGAGGAAGGACGCGTGCGGCGTCACCACGTCCTCGGTGGCGCAGCCGTGGCACTGGGACAGTCCCTCGTTCGGGTGGCTCGCGTTCGCGCCGGTGCCGTAGTAAGGGAACGCCAGGCCTTCGACGCCATACCCGCCGTAGCCGCCGGTGTCATCCGGCGTGCTCGACGGGGACATGCCCCAGACCGGATCGTGCAGTTGCTGCGTCGCGTACGTGATCTGCACCTGGGCCGTGCGGGCGTCGGCGAGCCCGAAGCTGCGCGTCCCCCAGCTGGTCTCCGGCACGACCTCGTCCGGCATCAGCCCCTCGAACATCCCGCCGGCGAACGTCGGGATGAACGTCGGGCCCGAACCCGGGTAGGTGTAGTGCCCCTCCCACACCGGGAATTGCCGCCCGGACCGCGGGTCGGTGTAGGTCTGCCAGGAGCCGGCCATCGGCCACTGCCCCTGCCAGGAGAAGTCGGGGTCGCTGGCCTGGCAGTCGGCGAACGGCGCCGGCGGCGGCAGTTCCCGCCAGCTGCGCCACCACACGTTGCCCGGCATCTGGTGCAGGCCCATGCCGATGTAGGCGGAGATCCGCGGGTCGCTGTACAGCGCGCCGTTGTGATAGTAGTGCGTCCAGTTGTCGCCCTGATCCGGCGGCAGCCCGGCGTAGTACCCGCCGAACATCTGGCCGGTCGGCTGGTTCCCGGTGATCGCCGGGTTGACGTTGCAGTGAGTTTCGGCCCGGGCGTCGTAGAAGAGCCCGAAGTTCATCGGCGCGATCAGCCTGTTCACCAGGCCGGCCAGCGCGGGCATGGCCTGCCGGACCACGATCAGGCCCGAGGCGTACCAGCCGTTGTCCACGTTGGAGACGAAGAAGCAGTTGTCGAACGCCGGGGTCGTCTCGGCGCAGTCACCCTGTCCGGGGTTGGTCAGCACGTTGCCGTTGGTGGTGTCGTACCACTGGTACAGGAAGCCGTCGAACCGCTTCAGGTGCGACACCTCGGTGAGGGTGGCCTGGATCCTGGCCCGGGCCTGCGGCTCGCTGACCAGGCCGAGATCCCGGGCCGCGACCACGGCCCACAGGTACACCCCGATGTTGGCGGAGGAGGTGTACCGGCCGAAGCCGGTCGGGGTGGCCGAACCCCCGGCGAAGGTGATGTTGTCCATCGGCAGGCTGGTCGCCTGGTCGACGTCCGCGCCGTAGAACTTCCAGGTGTCCCGCGCGATGGCCAGCAGGTTCGCCCGCTGCGACGGGCTGAGCCCGCCGTACTGGCTCACCTGGTTCCCGCCCGCGCGGGCCGTACCGGGGGCCAGCAGCGCGACCACGACCACCATGACGACGGCCCACCAGTGTCTCCGGGCTCTCATCCGTTCCTCCTTGTCGCCCCCCTCCTTCTCCTATTCAGGGCAGCCGCAGCTGCCCCTGAGCTCGAGGCGGACGGGCAGCTCCACCGTCCTGCGCCGCCGGGCGGTGCCGCCGATGCGGTCCGTGAGCATCGTCACCGCGGTGTCGCCGAGCGCCGCCATCGGCTGCACCACGGTGGTGAGGCTGGGCCGCAGGTGACGGCCGAGCCGGATGCCGTCGAACCCGGTCACCGCCACGTCGCGGGGGACGCTCAGGCCCGCGTGCTGCAGCGCCGCCATGACCCCGATGGCCATCTGGTCGTTGGCGCACACCAGGGCACGCGGGATCCGTCCGGTGCTGAGGATCCGCTCGGCGACCCGCCGGCCGCCCGCGGTGGTGAAGTCGCCGTAGTAGATCAGCACGTCGTCGTGCTGGCTGACCAGCCCGGCGGTGGCCCGGCGGAAGCCGTCGAGCCGGCGGCCCGAGTCCGGCGAGTCGGGCGGGCCCGCGATGAAGCAGATGTCGGCGTACCCGTGCACGTCCGCCAGGTGCGCCGTCACCTGGTACGCCCCGGTCTCGTTGGCCACGGTCAGGAAGTCGATGGCCCGGTCCGCCGGGCTCCCGTCCGGGGCCTCCTCGGTGGCCAGCAGCACGACCGGGATGCGCGTCGCGATGTGCTCGATCATCGCCAGCGGGGCGGTACGGGCCAGCACCACCAGCCCGTCGCACCGTCCCGCGATGCTCAGCACCAGGCCGCTGTCGTCGCGGTGGTGGCTGGCCGCGATGAGCACCGCGTACCCGCGGCGCCGGGCGGCCCGTTCCATGCCCCGGATCACCTCGTCGTACCAGTACGCCGCGTCGCCCTGGTCCTCGTCCAGGTCAGGGAAGCACAGCCCGAGCACGCCGGTGCGCCGCGCGGCCAGATCCCTGGCCGCGCCGCTGGGTACGTAACCGAGCTCGGTGACCGCGGTGAGCACCTTGTCCCTGGTCCCGGGGAGCACCCGCTCGCGCCCGGCCAGCACCCGCGACACCGTGGCCGTCGACACCCCAGCGAGCCGTGCCACCTCGTAGACACTCGGCTTGTCCCGCACCGGGGAGTCCTCTCATGTATGCGCATACGTATGCGCATACACGATCATCATCCGACACCAGCCCGGGCGGAAGCCGCCCACACCTCTGTTATCAGTTTGTTATAAAACAGCGGCGCGGCGGCGCCGAACGGTTTGCGGCGGTTGCCGGGATAGATCGCCGCGGCCGGGGAAGACGCTTGCCAACGCGTTCGTCCCTGGGAGGCCGTGCATGACCGAGGTTGAAGGCAGTCGGCGTCTGGAACTCGTCCGGACCGCCCAGCAGCAGTGGATCGAGGCGCTGACCGATCTGGGCGGCCGGAACACGCTGCTGTACTACAAGGACAGGCGCGCGGGCACGCTCGACCTGGCGCACGCCGACCCGGAGGCCCTGGACCGCTTCGCCCAGAGCGGCTCCATCAGGCTGACCAGGCTGTTCAAGGACGCTGACCTGCGCGCCGACGCGATCAGGCGGGTCCAGGCCATCCACCGCAAGGCCCGCGAGCTGCTCGAGGAGCGCGGCATCAGGGCCGGCTACCTCGCCACCGGCATGGCCCGCTGGGACGAGTTGTTCCTCTCACCTGCCGCGCCCGTCCTGCTCCGCGGGCTCACGATCACGCCGACCCGGGCCAGATACGACGACTTTGAGCTGGTGCTGGACGACGAGGAAGAGGTCAACCCGGTGCTGGTGCACAAGCTCACCAGCGTGTTCGGGGCGGAGCTGGCCAGGCTGACCTCGCAGAACGCGTTCGACCAGCTGTACGCGGCCGCGGCGGCGGCCGAGGTGCCGGGGTTCGAGGTCACCGGCCGGCAGGTCATCGGCACCTTCACCTACGCCAAGCTGCCCATGGTCAGGGACATGGAGGCGGCGGGGGAACTGCTGGCGGAGAGCGACCTGGTGGCCGCGATCGCGGGCGACGCCGAGGCGCAGCGGCTGGTCGCGGCCGAGCACGCGGCCCGTGAGGATTCCGATTCGCCGGATGACGACTACTCGGTCCTGGACGCCGACTCCTCGCAGCGCCACGCCATCGATACCGTGCTGGCCGGGCAGAGCCTGGTGATCCACGGGCCGCCCGGCACCGGCAAGAGCCAGACGATCGCCAACCTGATCGCGGCGCTGGTCGCCCATGGCCGGAAGGTGCTGTTCGTCGCGGAGAAACGCGCCGCCATCGACGCCGTGCTCTCCCGGCTCAAGGGCGTGGAACTCGGCGACGTCGTGCTCGACATCCACGAGGGGACCAGGGACAGGCAGCGGATCGCCCGGGACCTCGGCGCCGCGCTCGACCTGGCCGGCCAGGCCGCCCCGCCGGACGTCGGGCGGCTGCGCCGCCGCCTGGTCGACCGGGTGCAGCGGCTCAGCAAGCACGTCAGCGCGCTGCACGATGTGCACGAACCGTGGGGCCTGACGCCGTTCGGGGTCCAGGCGGCGCTGCTCGGCATTCCGGCGGCGGCCAGGACGAAAGCCCGGCTGCCGGCCCCGGAGCGCCTGGATTCCGAAGCCGCCGAGGTCGTCCGCGACGAGTTCAGGGAGTTCGCTCACCTCGGCGGATTCACCCTGCGGCCGTACAGCACCCCGTGGTACGCCGCCCTGATCCGCACCGCCGCCGACGCGCACCAGGCGCGCGAACTGGCCGGCACGCTCGACTCCGAGACGCTGCCGCTGTTCGCCCACCGGCTGGAGGCAGCCCGGACCGAGAGCGGGCTGCGGCGGCGGCAGGACTACGCCGAGCAGGCCGGGCTGATGCGGCTCTACGCTGCCATCGGCCGGACGCTGCGGACCTTCGATCCCGCCGTGTACGCCGCGTCGCCGGAATCGCTCGCGACCGCGACCGGGGACGGCGGCGGCGGGCTCGGGCTGCTCGAACGGCGGCGGCTGCGCGCCCAGGCCAGGTCGCTGTGGCTCGCGGCGGACAAGCCGCCCTGGGCGGAGCTGAACGCGGCGCTCGAGGCGGCCGCGAGCCAGCTGGCGCAGTGGCGGCAGCTCGCTGAGGCCGAGCCTAGTGGCCCGCCCCGGCTGCCGTCGGGTTACGGGCCGCTGACCCAGGTGCACGCCGAGGCCGAACGCCAGCTGGCCGCGCTGCGCGCGTTCGTCCCGGCCCTTCCCGCCGCCGGGGCCGGTGTCGCCGGGGCCGGCGCCGCCGGGGCCGACGCCGCCCGGCCGGCCCGTTCCGTCGACGCCATGGTCCGGGCGCTGGCCGCCGACCAGGACACGCCGTGGAAGCTGCCCCGGCTGTACGAGCTGGCGCTGCGGTTCGACCGGATGGGGATGCGGCCGCTGCTGGACGAGCTGGCCCGCAAGGAAGCGGACGGGGACCTGGCCGCCGCGGCCTTCGATCACGCTTGGTACTCCTCGATCCTGGACCAGATAAGGGTCCGCGACCCGCGGTACGCGGCCGAGCGCGGCGGCGCGCTCGACGAGATCGCCGACGATTTCCGGCACCGGGACGTGGAGCACCTGGCCGCGAACCGGTCGCGGGTCCAGCGGACCTGGGCCGAGATGACGCGCGACGCCGAGGACCGGCATCCGCTGCAGGCCCGGGTGATCCGCAAGCAGGCCGCGCTGCGCCGCGGCCACCTGCCGCTGCGCCGCCTGCTTGACCAGGCGGGCGACGTGCTCTTCGCGGTCAAGCCGTGCTGGGCGATGTCGCCGCTGATGGTGAGCCAGGTGCTGCCCGCCGCCCGGCTGTTCGACGTGGTGATCTTCGACGAGGCCAGCCAGATCGTGCCCGCCGACGCGATCCCTTCGATCATCCGGGCGCACCAGTGGCCTTCTCCAACGAGCGCATCTACGGCGGCGCGCTGACCACCTTCCCCGGCGTGCTCCGCGACGACTGCCTCCGGCACGTGGTGGTCAAGCAGGACGGGCGGCCGGGCCAGGAGACCTCCGTCGCCGCCGAGGTGGACAAGGTGGTGGCCCTGGTCCTGGAGCACGCCCGCATGAGGCCCGGGGAATCCCTGGGCGTGATCGCGCTGGGCATCAAGCACGCCGAGCGGATCGACCAGGCGCTGCGTGAGGCGCTGGCGTCTGCCGAGCCCGAGGTGGAGGAGTTCTTCGGGGACGATGTAGCCGAACCCTTCTTCGTCAAGAACCTCGAACGCGTGCAGGGGGACGAGCGGGACGCGATCATCTTGTCGATCGGCTACGGCAAGCACCCGGACGGCCGGATGCGGTACCAGTGGGGGCCGCTGCTGCGCGACGGCGGCGAGCGTCGCCTCAACGTCGCCGCCACCCGCGCCAAGCACCGGCTCACCGTGGTCAGCTCGTTCTCCAGCCACGATGTCGACCCGGACCGCCTGACCAAGGCGGGCGCCCGGCTGCTGGCCGAATACCTTGACTATGCGGGCTCCGGCGGGACCCCGATGGCCGCCGCGGGGGCCGAGGCCGCCGACCCGTTCGAGGCGTCGGTGCGTTCGCGGCTGGCGGAGTACGGCATCACCGTGGTCCCGCAGTACGGCGTCGGCGGCTATCGCGTCGACTTCGCGGCCGCGCATCCCGACGACCCGTCCCGGATGATCCTGGCCGTGGAGGCCGACGGGGCGTCCTACCGCGACTCGGGCAGCGTCCGCGACCGGGACCGGCTGCGCAAGGAGCACCTAGAGCGACTCGGCTGGAGCTTCCACCGGCTCTGGTCCACCAACTGGTTCCATGACCCCGACGCCGAGGTGGCCAAGCTCCGCGAGGCCTACGACCAGGCCGTAGCCCAATCGCCCCCCGCCGAGCCCCCGCCCGGCCCGGAGCCCGAGGCCGAGCCCGCGCGTCCCGCGGCCCCGGGAAACGCCGTCGCCCTCCGGCCGTCCGCCGAGCCCGATACGCGGTTACATTTTTCGTATGGCATTAACGCCCTACCGGTACACGAGTCCGTACGATCCCGCCCGGGAAGACGACGGCTTGTTCGGTCCCCAGTCGGTGACCTGGCGGATCATGACCAGCCGGATCATGTGGGTGGCGGTCCTGCGCGCGCTGTACCTGCAGGCCCTGCATCCGCGGGTGATACGCGGCACGCTGCAGAACGCCGCCACCATCACCGAGCCGGCCGATGCCTGGGCCAGGCTGAGGCGGACCAGGACGTTCATCGAGACGCGCACGTTCGGGACGACCGCCGAGGCCGAACGCGCCGGACGCCGCGTGCGCAAGATCCACGACTCGCTGAGCGGAACCGACCCCGACGGCACCCGGTACCGGGTCGACGACCCCGAGTTGCTGCTGTGGGTGCACTGCGGCGAGGTCGCCTCCTGCGCCGACATAGCCCGGCGCAGCCGGCTGCCGTTCTCCGCCGCCGACCTCGACGCTTTCGTGGCCGAGCAGCGCACCAGCGCCGAACTCATCGGCATCGACCGCAGCGCCGCGCCGGCCTCGATGGCCCAACTCGGCGCCTACTACGAAGAGGTCAGGCCCGGCCTGTACGCGTGCGACGAGGCGAGGCAGGCGCTGCGGCTGACCTTCCATCCGCCGGTTCCCGACGGCAGCCGCGGGCTGAAGCTAGGCCTGCCGCCGGTCGCCGTCCTGGCGTTGTCAACCCTGCCGGGCT
>WNGG01000878.1_pt1 | contig 82688 bp, 74 predicted proteins | sample 5400661 | NCBI WGS metagenome assembly WNGG01 (sample SAMN13153372, study PRJNA577476) | soil metagenome | isolation source: 100 cm soil or saprolite under Garry oak tree replicate 1 | place: USA:California | collected 2016-06-15
CGGGCGTCTGGCGCGGCCACCCTCCGCGCCGGAGTGATCGCCGCCAGCAGATCCTCGGGGGCCCTGCCGTCGATCCCCTCCGGCGCCTCGATCCCCAGGAGCCGGCACACGAGCGGGACGACGTCGACCGCGCGGACCAGATCGGTCGTGGCTCCCGGCTTGATCCCCGCTCCCCACGCGTAGAAGATACCCCGCATCTCCGGCTCGTCCGGACGATAGCCGTGCATGCCGCGCGGGGGCGGACCGCGGCGCGGCTCGCCACCGGCAAAATAGGATCCGGGCGAGGCGATCGCCACCAGATCCCCCGTGCGCGACGTCAGGCGGCAGCGCAGGTCGGCCGGCAGATCGTCCCGTCGGTAGACCGTGACACCCGGGATCCGTTCCAGGATCGAGGCCGCGGCGGAGCAGGCGACCGGGTCCGAGCCGCAGTAGAGGTTCGAGGTCCCTCCGCTCGAGACGGCGCGTGCTCCGCGGGCCGCGCCGGTGAGCAGGCGATCCAGCCGGATTGCGGTCGTGGCGCGGGACATCCCGTGATCCGAGACCGCCAGGACCGCGATCCGGCGATCGAGGCCGCCGATCGATCGAAGCAGCCGTCCGATGAGCAGGTCGCCCCTGCGCGCCTGCTCCAGCGCGGAGGGCGAGGCCGGGCCCGATGCGTGCCCGGCGGCGTCCGGCCCGTGGAGGTACGCGAGGATGAGGCGGGGGCGGGCGCTCCCCTCCTCGCGCAGCCACGCGATCACGCGGTCGATCTTCACGGCGTCCGGCACGGAGGCGGAGTAAGGCATCGTGATCGAGGCGGCCGCTCCCCGCCATGGCGTGTAGGAGCCGACCCAGTGGAAGACCGCGCTCCGGATCCCCTGGCGCTCGGCGGTCACCCAGATCGGCTCCGCGAGGAGCCAGGACGCATCGTCATCCCTGGCGAACAGGCCGCGGCCGCGATCGAGAAACTCGTTGTTGACGATCCCATGGCGATCGGGATGGACGCCCGTCGCCAGGGTGGCGTGCGCCGGGAAGGTGGAGGCCGGGAAGGGCGGCACGAGGCCTCGGAGCGCCGTGCCGCCTTCGCTCGCCATCCTCAGGAGCGAGCGCGCCCCCGCCAGGCGCGGATAGTCCCACCGCATCCCATCCAGCGAGATCAGGACCACGGTGTCGGCCGGTCCCCGCGCGCCTGGCGCCGGACGGTCGGCCGCCGCGCGGCCGGAGAAGAGCCGCGCGAGAAGAAGGACGGCCGCGAGCGCGCCTCGACGACGGCCGGCCTGCCGTCGCGCCGGCTCGCCGGAGGGGTCGGCCCGCACTCTAGCGGACAAGGTAGGCCGCCGCGAAGCCGACCTGCGCGAACATCATCATGAGATACATGTGCGTCCAGGACGGGTGGTTTTCCGACTCGGCGAGCGAACGGGGATCGCGCACGATCAGACGGGCGGTCCAGGCGCCCCAGCCGGCGAGGAGGAGGCCGAGGAGGGTGAGAAGCCGCGGGTTCCCGGTCAGGATCGGACCGGCGCCGAACGGATCCGGCAGCCGGGTCCCGAGGGGGATCAGGAGCCACGGCAGGACGAAGAACGGCGCGATGAACCGCGCCGACCTCTCGACGCCGTAGCGGATCGGCAGGGTCCGGCAGCCGTGCGCGGCGTCCCCCTCCATATCGGAGAAGTCCTTGCTGGTCGTAGCGCCGAGCAGGAAGAGGAGGAAGACCGCGCCGATGTACCACGGCTCCAGGTGAAGCACGCTGCCGACCATCGACCAACCCGCCACCTTCAGGAGACAGCCACGGGGCAGGGCGATCGTCAGGTTGGCCCAGAGGCCGAAGCGTTTCGTCCGGCCCCATGCCGGATCCGAGTAGACGAAGGTCAGGATCATTCCGGCGAGGTAGACGAAGAAGCACTCGTGCGCGGCGAGAGGGGCGGTCACGCGATCGAAGAGCGTGACGCGCGGGTACGTCACGACCAGCCAGGTCGGCAGGATCGCCAGGAGATAGAGCACGGCCGCGAAGCGCCGGCCGGCGCGCGGGGAGATCGCGCCCGACGGGAGAGGGCGCTGCGGCTTGTTGCGCCGGTCGATCTCGAGATCGTGGTACTGGTTGATCACGTTGCTCGCGGCGTTGAGCAGGCCGGCGCACACGGACCCCAGGAGGATCGTGGCCAGGACCGGCATCGAGAAGCGCCGTGCGGGATCGGGGTCGTGCGCCGACCCGAAGGCGGTCAGCGCCCCGGAGACGACCCCGAAGGTCGGCGGCAGGAGCGTGAACGGACGCGTGAAGCCGAAAAAGAGACGGGCCCGGGCCGCGAATCCCCTGATCCGGCGCTCCTCCTGCACGTCCGCGGCCCCCCTCGAGGCGCTACAGCGGCGCCGACATCAGCGCCGCCAGGCCGATCCCGGAGAGCGCTCCGACCAGCGTGTTGGAGAAGTTCACGGCCTCGTTGTCCATCAGTCCGCGCGCCTCGAGCGTCGCCCCCAGGAAGGAGTCGGCCGTCGATCCGGCCAGCGCGGCCATCGCCACGATCACCATCAGTCCCGGAGGGAGCAGGCCGCTCATCGAGGCGACGCCCCCCACCGCGAGGGCGGCGAGCGCTCCGGAGAGGGTCCCCACCCAGGAGATCGCCCCGTTGGTCCCCGCCGGGACCGGGCGCAGCGTGGTGATCAGGATGGGGCGGCCGCCGTACGCCTGCCCCACCTCGCTGCTGACCGTGTCGAAGGCGGCCGTGGCGTAGGCGCAGACGAAGGCCAGAGCGAAGAGGCCCGGGGACGAGGCCGACGCCAGAAGGAAGGCGAGCACCACTCCCAGGCCGCAGTTGGCCAGGGCGTGCCGGGCCGATCGGGCGCCCTTCTTCGCCTGCGCGATCCCCGCGCGCGCCTTGCGCCTGTACCCGAGGCGGGTCGCCGCCGACCCGAGGACGAAGAACGTGAGCAGCACGAGGAAGCCGCGCCAGCCGGAGAAGGCGTAGGTCGCCGTCCCCACCACGAAGCCGGCGATCGTCCCCGAACGATCGACCGTCCCGGCACCCAGCGCCAGGAGGGCCAGAACCAGATTGATCACGATCCCCCAGAGCAGATCGTGGTACACGGCCGGGCCGACCGAGCGCAGGCGCGACGGGTCGATCTCGAGGAGGCCGCGCAGCAGGAGCGCCGCGAGCAGCGGGACGGTCAGGTTGTCGTCGAGCCGCCAGGGAAGCGATTCGACGATCGCGCCGAAGAGGGAGGCCGCGACGCCGAGGAACGCCGCCTCGAGCGGTCGGTGGCCGAACCAGGCGAGGACCGCGCCGGCCGCGACCGATCCGCCCGCGACGAACCCGACCGATCCTTCGAGGCTCTTGGACCGGTTCCAGGGGAGCGGGTGCCTGCCGGCGAGCCCGCCGATGGCGCCCGCCGCCGCGTCGCCGGCCGCCATGATCCCCCAGCCGGCCGCGGCCACCTCGATCCGGTCGTGGAACAGGACGATCAGGGCGAGCACCGAGATCGGGTAGATCACGATCCCCGAGCGCCACGGATGGCGCCTCTCCTCTCCCCGGAAGAGGCCCGAGCCGCCGACCGCAGGGAGCACGAAGCGGTTGAAGAGCACCGCGGCCGCGGCGCAGGAGGCCGCCTGCCAGGGGGTCAGGTACTTCAGCAGGAAGGCGAGCCCACCGACACCGAGATGGATCGCCTTGCGCGCGAGCTCGCGTTCCACGATCATGCCCGCGTCGCCCCCCCGCCTTGCTCCGCGAGCGCTTTCTCGCGGCGCAGGGTGTCGATGGTCAGGCGCAGCCCCTCCGGGAGCGGAGTCACGCGGTACCCCAGCTCGCGGACGGCGCGTTCGCTGCTGTAGGCCCACTCGTGACGAAACGTCCGGACGACACCGTCGGTGAACGATGGAGGGATCCCGGTGATCCGGGCCAGGGCGCGCTGCAGCCGGCCCGCCGCCTCGGCCGCCCAGTAGGGCGCGGCGTACCGGGGAGGGGGGATGCCGGTCAGCTCCCTCAGGACCGAGAAGAGTCGCTCCTGCGTGGCGTTCTCGCCTCCCAGGATGTAGCCACGGCCCGGCACGCCCTTCTCGAGCGCCAGGAGGTGCCCCTCCGCGACGTCGCCGGCGTAGGCATAGCAGATCCGGAGATCCGCCCGGCCGAGCCGCGCCCGGAGACGCCCGGCCAGGTAGTCGGACAGGGTCCGACGCAGGAGGTTGCCCTGCGTCGGCATGCCCGGACCGTAGACCACGCCCGGGTAGACCACCACGATCGGGGCGCCCGCCGCCGCCTTCTCGCGGACCATCCTCTCGGCGATCCACTTGCTCCGCTCGTAGTCGGTATGGAAGCGGACCTCGGTCCGCTCAGCCGACTCGTCGCGCACCTCGCCGTCCGTCGGCCCCAGCGCGACGATCGTCGACGTGTAGACGATCCTGGCGAGGCCCGCCGCCTCGGCGGCGCGCAGCGCGGTCGACAGCCCCTCGACGTTCACCCGGTCGAAGTCGCGCGGGTCCCTGACCCAGGTGCGCACCAGCGCCGCCATGTGGACGAGGGCGTCGCACCCTTGCAGGGCATGTCTCACCGACGCCGGCTCCAGGAGGTCGCCGCGCACCGCGCGGCATCCGGCGGGGAGCCGGCGTTCGCTCCCGGGTCGCGCCAGGACCAGCACGCCATGCCCGGAGGAGACGAGGCGCGCCGCCACGTGGGAGCCGAGGTAGCCGGTGGCCCCCGTCAGCAGGACCTTCATGTGCGCGCCATCCCGGCGCTCCCGGAGGCGAGGTAGTCCCTCAGCGCCTCCTCCCAGGGCCGCGGGACCCGACCCGTCAGCCGCGTATAGAGTGAGGTATCGAGGGCCGAGAAGGCCGGACGGACGGCGATGCGGCCCGCCTCCTCGGTCGTGATCCGCTCCAGCCTGCACGGGGCGCCGAGGATCGTCACGACGGCGCTCGCCAGGTCGTGGCGCGAGCAGTGGCCGGCGTTCGCGAAATGCACGAGGCCGCGCCGCTCGATCGCGAGAAGGAGGGGCAGGGCCTCCGCCAGGTCGGCGACGTAGGTCGGCGACCCGAACTGATCGTCCACGACCTTGAGGATGCCACCATCGCGGGACCGCGTTCGAATCGCGTCGACGAAATTGGAGCGGCCGTGGCCGTACAGCCAGGAGGTCCTGACGATGAGAGGGTCGGGGTGCGCGGCTGCGACCCGCCTCTCCCCTTCCAGCTTGGTCCGGCCGTACTGCGACAGCGGGCCGGTCGGGTCGCTCTCGAGGTACGGTCTCCGGGAACGGCCGTCGAACACGAAGTCGGTGCTGATGTGGACGAGGCGGCAGCCGGCGGCCGCCGCGGCGAGGGCCGCGTTCTCCGCCCCTTCGGCGTTCACGCGCCGCGCCCGATCGGCATCCAGCTCGCAGCCGTCGACGTCGGTGTAGGCGGCGCAGTTGACGATGACGGTGGGGCGCAGGCGCTCCACCTCGGCCTCGAGGCGGAAGCGGTCGGTCACGTCGGCCTCGGCGCGCGTCGCCGAGACCGTGTCCGGGAACTCCTTTTCGAGGACCCGGGCGACGGCCGCCCCCAGCATCCCCCCCGCGCCGAGGACCAGGGGCACGGTCGGACCGCCGCCGCTCACGGCGCGACCCCCCCGATCTGCGATTGCAGGTCGATGACGTTCCCCACCCCCTTGAGGTTGATGAGGAAGCGGATTTCGTTCTGGCTCGAGTTACTGAAGTTCCGGTTGAGGATCTCGAACTGGATGCCGCAGCACTGGGTGTTGTATCCGAACCGGTAGCGCTGGTCCCTGAGACGCGGCTCCCCGCAGAAGACGTCTCCGAGCTCGTAGTTCACCTGTGCGCCGAGGAGGACCCTCCGGTTCAGGAGGCTCGTCTCCCCCTGCAGGCCGATCTGGCTCCGGTTCAGGACGGTGGCGCAGGTCGAACCCAACGTCCCGAAGAGCGACTGCTGTTCCCTGAGCGTCTCCTCCTGCTGGAGGTTCCTCTGCAGCGACCAGGTCAGGTCCAGGAAGCCGCGCCGCGGGTTGCGCAGGTTGGCGCTCAGGCTGGCGCCGCTGAGCTGCTTGAACAGGATGTCGTAATCGGTGCGCAGGTCGACGCTGGCATGGATCGACGGGTTGACCCGGAGGGTGGCGTGGACCGCGGAGAAGCGGCTTTCCTCCGGCTCCGGCTTGAAGATCGACGCCTTCTGGCTGATCGGACCGAGGAACGAGTAATCCTGTCCGATCTCAAGCGTGGCCACCTCCACGGTGCTGAGCTGCTTGTGGGGCTCCTCGACGGCCCCCTCCTCGCCCGCGCCCTGTCCCGCGGCCTTCTGCTGCTCCGCCTTCTCGCGGCGGATCGCCTCCATCATCTTGCGCAGGGGGTCGAAGCCTCCTCCCCCGGAGCCGCCTTGCAGACCCGTCCCCATGAGCTCGTCGGCGGCTCCGGCCGGCCGCTTGGCGAAGAGGCGGGTCACCAGAGAGTAGCTCAGGGAGTTGGTCTTGCCGCTGAGGGAGTCGATCTCGTCGAAGCTGATCACGCGATCGGTCCGCTCCACCTCGGAGCTGTAGTTGTAGCGGAGGGTCGGCTCGAGCGTGTTCTTGTACTGCGTCGAGAACGAGGAATTCGGGCGGCTGAAGACGCGGCTGAGCTTCGGGCCGATGACCGTGAGTCCTCCCGTGTAGAGCTTGCGGTTGAAGCCCCGGTCGAAGACCACGGTCTCCTCCTGGTCGAGGCGGCCGTTCCCCGCCCCGAAGTTCGTCGGGCCGTTATTCGGATCGCACCCCACGTCGTCCGCCGCATCGAAGACGCCGTCGGGGACATTGGGGTCGGCGGGGCTGCGGTCCACCTCCCTGTCGACGATGCCGTTTCCCTCACCGAAGTCGTGGGTGTTGGGGAGATTGTCGCATCCGAGGTCGCTGCGCTGGCTCTTCGTGTAATAGGTATCGCGGGCCCCGAGCGAGGCGCTGACGTCGAGCCAGGGGACGGGGGAGAGCTGCGAGGAGAGCTGCGGGAAGAGATCGAACCTTTGGTACGTGACGTCGCTGTCCCCCTTGAGGAAGCCGTCGGCGGACGACTCGAGCGTCAAGAAGAACGGGGACTCTCCGAGACGCTGCCGCCGGCCACGCAGCTCGATCTCCGGCAGGATCGACCGGGTGATCGTCTGCTCCTCGGTCGAGGAGAACGGCTCGTTGAAAGCCGTCGGCAGCACGGTCTGGCTGAGCAGCTGCTCGCGCCGCTCGCCCCGCACGTTCACGGAGTAGAAACCCCACGTGCGGGTCAGGAAGAGGTCGGTCACCGCCTGCGGATTGGTCGATTGCCTCAGGTCGCGCACGAAGTCGAGATAGTAGTTGAAGTCGCTGATGAAGTTGGCGTTGGCCACCAGTCGCCAGCCCGAGTCGTAGTCCTGGTGGTGCGCGTAGTTCAGCACCCACCGATCGATCGGCTGGCCCGGCCGGTGCTCGCGCTTCGCGACTTCGTCGTGGATGTAGTAGCCGGTGAGCCAGCCGCTGCCGGTGGCACTCGGGACGTAGCGGTACTCCAACCCGTTCCCGATCCCCGCCAGAGAGAGATAGTCCAGGAAGAAGGTGGCGTCCATGTTGCGACGGATCGGCCAGTAGAGAGCGTTGCTGATCACGGTGCCGCCCCGGCGCGAGAATCCGAACTCCGGGAAAAGGAGGCCGGAGGCCCGCTCGCTCTTCACCGGCCAGACGAGGTACGGCGTGTAGAAGACGGTGACCCGTCCCACCTTGAACGACAGGTTGTGCAGGTAGGCGTAGTCGTTGAGCCGCACCAGCCCATGCCCCACCTTGAAGCTCCAGTAGGGGATCGGCTGCGTGCACGCCGTGAAGGTCGCGTCGTGCAGGACCAGCTCGTCCTTCGAGATCTTGTCGATGCGCCTCGCCTCGAAGTAGAGGTTGGGGTCGGCATAGCCCCGGGCCTGGAAGAAGGTGCCGGTCTCCGTCTCCAGGTTGTAGACCAGGCTGTCGGCGGTGATGCGCGCGTGCGCCTGATCGAGAATGACGTTCCCCTGCGCGTACGCCTCCTTCGTGGAAGGGGTGTATCGGACGTAGTCGGCCTGCAGGCGGGAGTCTCCGAACTTGATGTCGACGTATTCCTTGAGGATGAGCTCGTCCTTGCCGAGGACCGATCCCGGCCCGGCCGCGATCTCCATCGTCTTGCCGCCGGGCCCCGGGCTGATGACCCTTTTCTGCGTCTGTTGCGGCGCCGCCTCGGGCGCCGGGGCATCCTGCGCCGACGGAGCCGCGCACGGCGCCGCCAGAAGGAGCGCGAACGCCAGGAGGGCCCTGCCTTCAGCGGATCTCACGCGCACGAGGATCCCCGCCTCCCCCGGATGGGTTCCCGGCCCCCCTCAGGTGACGGCGACCCCCGCGTAACCGACGACCGCCTGGTAATCACCGCTCCTCTCGCCGGAGGTGGCATAGGCGATCAACCGTGCCGACCGTGCTCCCAGGCACCGGGCCGCCTCCAGCCCGGCCACCGCCGGAGCGATCCCGCACATGCTGATCCCCTCCTGCAGGACGATTCGGTGCAGCCCCTCGGGTTCGAGCGCCAGCACCCGGTCGATCGCCTTGCGGTCCTCTCTCTCGGCGACGGCCTGCGGCACATAGTGTGACATGTCGGTGCTGATGACGACCAGGATCTCCGCCCCCAGGTCGCGGGTCGCCTCCGCCACGGCGCGTCCGAGATCGAGGAGGAGCGGCAGGTGCAGCGTGCCGACGCAGATCGGCACGAACCGGAGCCCCGGGCGCAGATGCTGCAGGAACGGGACCTGCACCTCCAGGGAGTGCTCGCGCTGGTGCGCCGCCTCGTCGACCCGGGCGGCGCGGCAGCGGGCCAGGATGGCGCAGGCCAGCTCCCCGTCGATCGGCGCGTCCCCCAGCGGCAGTCGCCACGCACCCTCGTTCATCACGGCGATCGCTTCCCCCGCGCCCGTGTGATTGGGGCCGAGGATCACGACCCGGGAGGCCAGTCCGACCGAGGTGTACGCGGCGGCGGCGACCCGGCCCGAGTAGATGTATCCGGCGTGAGGGACCATCAGGGCGACGCCGCGCGGGGAGTCAGGCGGCGTGAGCCCTCCCGTCATCCGGTCCAGCTCGCTCCTGAGCGACTCCGGGTCAGCCGGGTAGAAGTGGCCGGCCACGGCAGGCCTGCGGATCATCGCGGTCCCTCGCGGGTCCCCCGGCCCTCTTGGAGGCGGCCGTCATCCTACCAGATGAACTGGCCAAAGTAAAGAAAACCGGGCACTTGCGTTGCCCCGCGCCGACTCGGGCTGTGCTAGAATCTTGCCTCTTTCGGGAAGGGTCCTCGACGTCGATGGGAGCGCGGAAGGGCGCGGCGGCACCGCCGGGTCGGCTCCGGATCGCACTCGCGCAGGTGGAGCCTGCGCTGGGCGATCTGCCCGCGAACGTCGCACTTCATCTGAAGACGGCGCGCGAGGCGATCCGGCGCGGCGCGCAGCTGCTGCTCTTTCCCGAGCTCAGCCTCACGGGCTATCTGCTCCAGGATCTGGTCGCCGACGTCGCCCTGCGCCTCGATGACGCGCCGGCGCTGCGGCCGCTCCTCGCCCTGAGCCGCAGGATCGCCATGGCGGTCGGTCTGGTCGAAGAAACCACGGGGCACCGCTACCACAACAGCGCCCTGTTCCTCGAGGGGGGCCGCATCCGTCATGTGCACCGCAAGGTCTACCTCCCGACCTACGGGATGTTCGACGAGGGACGCTACTTCGCCGCCGGGGATCGCCTGCAGGCCTTTCCGACCTCGCTCGGCCGGATGGGACTGTTGATCTGCGAGGACTTCTGGCACCCTTCGAACGCCTTCGTTCTGGCCCACGACGGGGCCGACTATCTCCTGGTGCTGTCGAACAGCCCGACCGAGGGGATCGACAAGGAGAAGGGGCTCAGGAGCCTCGAGACCTGGAAGGACCTCGTCAAGGTCACCGCCCAGATCCAGACGCAGTTCGTCGCCTGGGTGAACAGGGTCGGCTTCGAGGACGGGATCAACTTCGGAGGCGGCTCGTGCGTCATCGACCCGTTCGGCCGGACCGTCGCGGAGGCCCGGCTGCTCGAGGAGGACCTCGTCGTCTGCGACCTGGAGCGCTCGACGCTCCGGCGTGCGCGGACCGTCTACCCGCTTCTCCGCGACGAGCGACTTCCGATCCTGTCGCGGGAGGTGCAGCGGATCCTCGCCCTCCCGCCCGCGCGCACCCGCCGGAGGCGGGCGTGAAGATCCTCCTCGCCTACAAGTGCCACGACCTGGGGAAGATGGAGTTCTACTCCCGGTTCACGCCGCTGGGCCTCGGGTTCATCGGAGCGCTCCTGCGCCGGCACGGTCATGACGCGCGGATCGTCAACGCGAGCGCCTGGTCCTGGCGGCACACCGCACGCGTCCTCGAGCAGGAGCGGCCCGACCTCCACGGTGTCTCCGTCTTCACGTTCAACCGTCGCGAGGCGATGCGGCTGGCGGCCCTGGCCCGCGCCGCCAACCCCGGCGCCCTGGTCATCGCGGGCGGGCCTCATGCGACGCACCTCGCGCATCGCCTGCTCGAGCACTATCCTCAAATAGACGTGGTGGCGCGCGGCGAAGGCGAGGAGACGATGCTCGAGCTGGTCAGGGCGGAGGAGCGCGGCGACCTCGAGGCGTGTCTCGGGACGATCCGTGGCATCACCTTCCGCTCGAGCGGCCTGTCCCGCCGCGGCGCGGCCGCGCTCGCGGGCACGGAGGGAGCCGCCCGTTGCGTCGACACCCCCGAGCGTCCGGTGGTGGCGGACCTGGATCGCCTGCCTCATCCCGCCGAGGACCCCGCGATCGTGGGGGTCGACACGGCCTCGCAGTTCGAGTTCATCATCACCTCGCGCGGCTGCCCCGCGGCCTGCACCTTCTGCTCCTCCCCCGAGTTCTGGGGAAGGGCGCTCCGCTTCCGATCGGCGGACAGCATCATCGACGAGGTCCGGCTCCTGCGCGAGCGGCACGGCGTCGTCTACGTCTCGATCCGGGACGACACGTTCACGGTCAACAAGAGGAGGGTGATCGACTTCTGCCGTGGCCTCATCGAGGCCAAGATCGATCTCCTGTGGGATTGCCAGTCGCGCGTCAACGCCGTCGACGACGAGCGCCTCGCCTGGATGCGGCGCGCGGGCTGCACCCACATCCAGTACGGGGTCGAGTGGGGCTCGCCGCGGATGCTTCTCAGGCTCAACAAGGGGATCACGCTGGACCAGGTGCGCGCCGCGGCCCGGGCCACCCGGCGCGTCGGGCTCGGCCTCTCCATCTACCTGATCACCGGGATCGACACGGAGGACGACGCCGACCTCGCCTCCACCCTCCGCCTGATCGAGGAGATCCTCCCGCACGATGGGCTGGTCTCTCCGCTCACCGTCTATCCCGGGACGGCGCAGCACGAGGAGGCGAAGGCGCGCTTCGGTCTCCGCGACGATTTCTGGGTGAACGATCCTCGGGAGGCCTTCTACGTGCGCGAAGATCCCTGGACGCGTCGCAGCCTGCGCACCCTGCAGGCGGCGCTGCGGCGCGCCGGGCGGGCCGCCGCCTACGGCCCCGAAGACTTCGCCCGCCAGCGCGAGGTGGTCGGCGACTGCCACGCGCTGCGACTCACGGTCGCGGAGTACTTCGAGCGCCGCGGCCGGCTGCGGCGGGCCCGCGAGGAGTACGAGGCGCTCCTCCGCGACAACCCGCGAAGCCTCTGGGCGCGCATGCGGCTCGGCCACCTGGCGACCCGGCAGGGTCTCGGCGCGGAGGCGGAGCATCATTACAGGGCCGCGGCCGACATCGCCCCCGCCTTCCGCCTGGCGCGCACGTTGCTGGCAGGGGCCCGGCGGCAGGCGAGACTCGCGTCCCGCTCCGTCCTCGCGCGCCGACCCGCGGGCGCGCCGGAAGGAGTGGCACCCTCCCACACCGGCCTGTAAACCAGCATCGTCCTCCCTCCGCAGATCAGGTTGTCGCTCAAATCGATGCGGTCGATCGGCTCTCCCAGTGCGGCCCGGAGGACGATCGTCGGGTACCAGTTAGGGAAGATCGCCACGTAGTCCGGACGCCGCGCCTCGAGGTACTCGAGGAGCGCCATTTCGTTGGCCCCGTTCCACCCCAGGTTCCTCCGGCCGGGCGGCGCCGGGCGGTTCAGGTACGGGAGGATTCCGGGGGTGGCGAGCCCCGTGAGATCGAGGATCGGCGCGCGGGTGATGAAGCCGATCGCCCCGATGTCGTTGGTCGCCACGAGCTTCAGACGCTCGGGCCGGGCGGCGAGCCGGCGCCCGACCGTCACCTGCATCTGGGTGATGTTCCTGACCTCGAGCCCGTAGCGGCCCGCGGCCCGGATCGTCCCCACACCGGAGATCGCCAGCAGGGCGAGCGCCGCGCCCCGCCGCAGGAGCGCGCTCGACGGTCCGCCGGTCACGCCGACGAGCCCCGCGCATCCGGAGGCGACCACGGTCGCCACGAGCGGCGCCATGTAGCGCTGCTCGTGGAAGTCGAGGCCGCCGAACGGCGCCAGAACCGCCATCGCGCACGGCTGAAGGACGAGCAGGAGCCAGGGGGCGTGGGTGCCATCGGCGCCGCGCGCCAGCCGGACCAGACCGAACGGAGCGAGGAGGAGCAGCGCCAGATTGTCGGAGGCGATCGCGCGGAGGAACCGCGGAAGGTCGGACGGCAGGTTGCTGCCGAGGATCGGAGCGATCTGGTCGGTCCGTCCCCCGGCGAGGGCCGCCAGGATGCCGTGGTGTCCGACCTTCGCCGCGAACGAGGCGGCGAGCCAGGAGCCGCCCAGGGCCCGGTTGCACAGGAGCGGCAGAAACGACGCGGCGGCGGCGGCGACCGCGACGACGGCGGCCACGCGCGCCCGCAGCGGCCGCGCCTTGAGCAGGTAGTCCAGAAGCACCACCGCCGGAAGGAGCACCAGCTCCGGCCGGGTCAGGGCGGCGGCCACGGCGAGGAGCAGCCGCGGGACCGATCCTCTCGAAGGTGAGAGGGCGAGGAGGGCCAGCACGAGGGCGGCCGCGAGCGACGGCTCCATTCCGGAGACGGCCGCCCAGGGGAAGGGGTGGGTGGAGACCAGGAGGATCGCCGCGGTCGTGGCCGCTTGCCCGTCGCCCGTGGCCCGCGCCAGCCAGCCGCGGCCGGTCCAGGCGAGCGCCAGAGTGGCCGCGAGGCCGGGCAGGTATGCGGCCCAGGGAAATGGGATCCTGGCACGCACGGGCAGGGAGAGGAGCGCGCTCCAGAGCGGCGCGCTGCTCGTCGCGCCCTCCTCCCCCGGATTGAAGGTGAGACCGAACCCTTCCGCCAGGTTGCGAGCCATCCGGGCGTGGATCCAGGCGTCGTCGAGGGGAAAGCCGAACTCTCCGGCGGATCGGAACGCCAGCCCGAGGAAGAGGGCCGCCCAGAGCGCGAGCAGGGCCGGCGCGGCCCAGCGCACTCCGCGGGGGGTCGCGCCCGAGACGCGAGGGTCCTGCTCCACGGCCGTGATCCGCTCCGCCGGCTACGCGCCGTCGATCGCGACGGGGTTGGTGAGGCTGCCGATCCCCTCAACGGCCACGGTCACCTCGTCTCCCGCCTGCAGCCGGCCGACTCCCTCCGGCGTCCCCGTGGCGATCAGATCTCCCGGCAGGAGCGTCATGACCCGCGAGGCGTAGCTCACCAGCTGCGCGACGTCGAAGATCATCCGTGAGGCCGGCGAGGACTGGCGCTTCGCGCCGTTGACGAAAGTCTCGACGGCGAGCTTGGCGGGATCGAGGCCGATGGCGACGCAGGGCCCGACGGGGCAGAAGGTATCGAACCCCTTCGCCCGCGTGAACTGCACGTCGGTGTCCTGTAGGTCGCGAGCGGTGACGTCGTTCACGCAGGTATATCCGAGGACGTGTTCGAGCGCCCGCTCCGGGGGCACACGGCGGGCCGCACGCCCGATGATCACGCCGATCTCCCCTTCGAAGTCGACGCGGCGGCTGGCGCTCGGCAGAAGGATGGTTCCTCCGGGAGGCAGGAGGGCGGACGGGGGTTTCAGGAAGAGAAGCGGCTCCGGGGCGATGGCGTGTCCGAGCTCGGCGGCGTGCGCGCGATAGTTACGGCCGACGCCGATGATTTTCGTGGGGAGGCAGGGGACGAGAGGCGTGAGCCCCGCTCTCGAGCGGATCCGACCCGGGTCGATCGCACCGAAGGGGCCGCCCGGCAGCTCCCGGAGCCCGTCGTCTCCCTCGAGCAGCGCGTAGAAGACCCGCTCGCCCTCGGCGAAGCGGGCGATCCGGCGGGATCCGTCCACGCGCGTCCTACTTTGCCCGCTCGAGGTACTTTCCCTCGGCGGTGTCGATCCGTACGATCTCCCCCACCTCGATGAACTGGGGGACCTGCACCTGGAGTCCTGTCTCGAGGGTCGCCGGCTTGCCGCTGTTGGAGGCGGTCGCCCCTTTCATCGCCGGGGGGGTGTCGACCACCTTGAGATCGACGGTGATCGGCAGCTCCACCCCGACCGGCCGGTGCTCGTAGAACTCGACCATCACCTTGATGTTCGGCGTGAGGTAATGGACCACGTCTCCGAGGTCGTCCTTGCGAATCACCACCTGCTCGTAGCTGTCGGTGTTCATGAAGTGGTACTCCTCCCCCGACGCGTAGAGGAACTCCATGTCGTGCTGCTCCAGGTCGGCCTTCTCCACCCGGTCCTCGGAGCGGAACCGGTAGTCGAAGCTGTTGCCTGACTTGAGATTGCGCAGCTTGGTCTGCACCATGCCGCGCCAGTTGCCGGGGGTGAGGTGGAGCACGCTCAGCACGCGGCACAGGTTTCCTTCGTGCAGGATCGCCATGCCGGACCGCAGTTGTGTCGCTGGAATCATGAAGGCGCGCCCCTCCCGAGCTGGGTTTCGAGGAGCGGATTATACTACGCACGTGGCCAGACGCATGCCGGAGATCCTGCCGCACCTCCCGCCGGAGCTCGCCTTCGACCGGGAGACGACCTGCGCCCTTCTGGTCGACTTCGTCCGGCGTGAGATGCGCAAGGCCGGCTTCTCCCGGGTCGTGGTGGGGATCTCCGGGGGGGTCGATTCGGCCACCTCCGCCGCGCTCGCCTGCCGCGCTCTCGGGCCCCGGAACGTTCTGGGGGTCTTCCTGCCCTACCGTACCACGAGCGCCGAGAGCAGGCGGGACGCCGCCCGTGTCGCCGGTCTGCTGAAGGTGCGGACGCTGACGGTCGACATCGCGCCGATGATCGACGCCTACTTCCGGCGCCAGCCGCGCGCCTCCCGCCTGCGGCGCGGCAACAAGATGGCGCGCGAGCGGATGGCGGTCCTCTACGACCTCTCGGCGCGCGAGGAGGCTCTGGTGCTCGGAACCAGCAACAAGACCGAGCTCCTGCTTGGATACGGCACGATCTACGGCGACACGGCCTCGGCTCTCAACCCCCTGGGCGATCTCTACAAGACGCAGGTGCGAATGCTGGCGCTGCATCTCGGGCTCCCGGACGCCATCGTCTGGAAGACGGCCACGGCCGATCTCTGGGCGGGGCAGTCCGACGAGGCGGAGCTCGGCTACCGCTACGCCGAGATCGATCGGCTCCTCGTCCTCCTGGTGGATCATCGCGTCACGCCGCGGGACGCTGCGGCTTCGGGCTTCCCGCGCCGCATGATCGAGCGGCTCACGGGGCTCATCGAGCGCTCCCAGTTCAAGAGACGGCCACCGCTGATCGCCAAGCTGTCGCAGCGCACCGTTGGGATCGACTTCCGCTACCCGCGCGACTGGGGGCGGTAGCCCGGAGGCCGCCGTGAGCCCGACCGCCACGCCGCGACGCGGCACCCTGTACGTCGTCGCCACGCCGATCGGAAACCTCGAGGACCTCTCGCCGCGGGCCACGGCGGTTCTCGCCAGCGCCGACCTCATCGCCTGCGAGGACACGCGCGTCACGCGCGCCCTCGCCGCGCGGCACGCGGTGACGACCCGGCGCGTCAGCTATCACAGGTTCAACGAGGCCGAGAGCGCCGCCCACCTGCTGGAGGTCCTCGGGCGCGGCGGGAGCGTCGCCCTCGTGACCGACGGAGGGACGCCGGGGATCTCCGATCCCGGGGCCCTCCTGGTCCGTCGGGCGCGCGAGGAAGGGCACCGGGTCGTCCCTGTGCCGGGGCCGTCGGCGCTGACCACCCTGCTGTCGGCCAGCGGCTTCCCCTCCGGACCGTTCACGTTCGTCGGATTCCTGCCCCACCGGCGCGGCGAGCGGCGCCGCATCCTCGAGGCGCTGCGCCGCGAGCCGCGGCCGCTCGTCGTCTTCGAGTCGCCGCGCCGCCTCCTGGCGACTCTCGAGGACGCGCGCGCCATCCTGGGAGACCGGGAGACCGCACTCGGCCGAGAGATGACGAAGGTCCACGAGGAGCTGCTGTCCGGCAGGCTCTCGTCGATCATCGCGGCATTCGCCGGCCGGGACGTGAAGGGGGAGATCGCCTTCATGATCGCCGGAGCCGACGCCGCGTCCGTCTCCGAGGCCGCCACGGCGCCGGCGCCCGCCGAGTCGCCGGCGGAGGCGGTGGGGCGACTCGTCGCGGCAGGCTGGGATCGGAAGGAGGCGATGCGGCGCGTCGCCCGGGAGCGCGGCCTCTCCCGACGACAGGTCTATCACGATCTGCTGGGCGGCCGTCGGGACAAGGAATGAGAGACGCGGCGTTCGCGGCCGGTGGCACGTCCCGGCGGAGCCTCAGGTCTCCGGGACGGCCGTCTCCGTCGCCGGGGGGGCGGGAGGCAGCGCCTCGTCCTCCGGAGGAAGCGCCGCGGCCCCTCCGGCCGGGTGGTACTCGTAGCGCAGGCAGCACTTGAGGCGGCCGCACATGCCGGAGATCCGGGAGGGGTTCAGGCTGAGGTTCTGCTCCCGGGCCATGCGAATCGAGATCGGCGCGAACTCCTTCAGGAACGTCGAGCAGCAGAGGGCCCGGCCGCAGTCGCCGTAGCCCCCCCGAACGCCCGCCTCGGCCCGCACGCCGATCTGGCGCATCTCGATCCGACAGTGGAACCGCAGAGCGAGATCCTTGACCAGCTCCCGGAAGTCCACGCGTCCCTCGGAGGAGAAGAAGAACGTGAGCTTCCGGGTCTCCTCTGTCTGTTCCACCCGCACCAGCCGCATCGGGAGCTGGCGCGCGGCGATCCGCTCCCGGCAGAGGGTCTTCGCCTCGGCCTCGAGGAGGGTACGGCGCTCGAACTCCGCCGTGTCCTCGGGGGTCGCGATCCGGAGCGCGCGCTTCATGCAGCCGATACTGCACGAACGGCGCGCCCGGGTCGTCGGCTGCACGACCTCCCCCACCTCGGTCCCCTGCTCGCTCTCGACGACGATCCGGTCGCCCATCTCGAAGTCCAGATCGCCCGAGTTGAACTGGGTCACGCGCAGCCGGTCCTGCAGGCGCACGCCGACGACCGCGACGCCGTTGCCTGCGGTGCCGGGGGCGCCGCAGCCGCAGCCCCCGCCGGAGACGGACGATGTCACCGGCGTCGTGGGAGAGTGCGGGGAAGGCGACTCCATCTTCGATTCTCGTCCTGCGCGGTGGGGCCGGGGCGCGCGCCGCGGGCCCGCGCGGGGGTTATGCTATGGTACCGGCCGGGCAAGGTCAAGCAACGCGGAGCGCGCGCCGAGGGCTGCCGATGGCCCCGAAGGAGAAGGACCGCGGCGAGAAGATCCTGGCCTCGAACCGGCAGGCCTTTCACAACTACGTCATCGGCGAGCGGTACGAGGCGGGTCTGGTCCTGCTCGGCACCGAGGTCAAGTCGCTGCGGGCGGGCGGCGCGAACCTGAAGGACGCCTTCGCCCGCATCGATCGCGGCGAGGCGTTCCTCCACAACTGCCACATCGCCCCCTACTCACACGGAGGATACGCCAACCACGATCCCCTGCGCCCCCGCAAGCTCCTGCTGCACCGCGTGGAGATCCTCAAGCTGTCTCAGAGGACGACCGCCGGCGGCCACGCCCTCATCCCCCTGCGTCTCTACCTGCGCGACGGACGCGTGAAGGCGGAGCTCGCCCTGGCGCGCGGCCGGAAGCTATGGGACAAGCGCCAAGCGATCAAGGAGCGGGAGCAGGCCCGTGACGCCCGCGTGGCGGCCCGGGACAGGGAACGGGGCTAGGAGCCCATCCGGGGAACGCCTCCCGGGACCCGGCCCCGGGGGCTCCTACCGGAGGAGGTCCTCGGTCGGACTGCTGGCGGTGGCGTACGGTTTCCTGGGGATCCGGCCGGCCTCGAACGCGAGCCGCCCGGCCTCCACGCCGAGGCGCATCGCGCGGGCCATCGTGACGGGATCGGCGGCCCCGGCGACGCCGGTGTTCATCAGGACTCCGTCGGCTCCCATCTCCATCACGACGGCGGCGTCGGAGGCGGTCCCGACGCCGGCGTCCACGATCACCGGAACGTCGCGGATCTCCTCGAAGATCAGACGCAACGTCGCCGGGTTCTGGACGCCGAGCCCCGACCCGATCGGCGCGGCGAGCGGCATCACCGCGGCCGCCCCGGCGTCGCGCAGCCGGCGGGCCACGACCAGATCGTCGTTCGTGTAGGGCAGGACGATGAAACCCTCCTTGACCAGAACGAGCGTCGCCTGCAGCAGGCCCCCGGTATCCGGGAAGAGCGTCCTCTCGTCTCCGATCACCTCCAGCTTGATCAGGTCCGACAACCCCGCCTCGCGCGCCAGGCGCGCCGTCCGCACGGCTTCCTCCGCGGTGTAGCATCCGGCGGTGTTCGGCAGCAGGGTGACCGCGCGGGTGTCGATGGCGTCGAGGAGCGACTCCCCGCCCCGCCGCGACAGATCCACGCGCCGCACCGCCACCGTGACCAGGGCGGCACCCGAGGCCTCGATCGCCTGTCGCATGACCTGTGGGCTCGGATATTTCCCGGTGCCCAGGATCAGCCGCGACGTGTAGCTCTTGCCGGCGATCGTCAGCGTTTTCGACGTCATCTATCCTCCGCCCACAAAGTGGACGACCTCGACGCGATCCTGATCGCGCAGGCCGACGCGCGGGAACTCCTCCCGGCGGACCACCCGCCCGTTGACCTCGACGGCCACCCGGCCCGGGGCCAGGCCGACCGTCTCCAACAGGGCGAGGACGGTCGCCCCCTCCGGAAGGTCTTGTTCCGCGCCGTTGAGCAGGACCGTCATGCGCGCGCCGCTCTTCATCCGGCCGCCTTGCGGGCCGGCTTCTTGATGATCTGCTTGATCTCGGCGGTCTCCTGCCCCGCCGTCGCCTGCACGATGAGGGCCGCCGTTCCCTCCTCCAGGATCGGGAGTCGGGAGGTCAGGCTCACCAGACCGTCGGCGCCGGTGACGCCCTCCACCAGGACCTTCGGCTTGTCGACCGTGCTGATGAACCTCACCTTCACGCGGGCGCCGGCGATCCCTTCGCCGCCCACCGTGCGGCTGACCAGGAGATCCAGCCGCGCCGTCTCCCCTTCGACGAAGCCCTCGGAGCCGACCATCTGCAGGGCGATCCTCTCCGCGGACGCCTGTGCGGCCAGCCACTCGAGCACAACCTCGTCGAAGCTCTTGGCGGAGATGATCCCCTCGCCGAAAGGACGGGGGCGCTTATCCTCGTACTTGCCTTCCTTGATGTCGAGGATCATCCGGTTGTGCTGCGACTCGATCCTCTCGGCGATCTGCTTCTCACCGGCCGCCTGCGCGACGAGATCCGCGTAGGACGAGCGCCGGGCCGCCAGGATCTCCCCGCCCAGGTAGATGAGCGTCTCGATGATCGGGTTCCCGAGGCCTTTGTCCTCGGTCTGCACGTGGTAGACGCGTCCCTGATGCTTCACGTCGGTGTTGAAGCCGGTCACCATGAGGCGATCTTAGGGCATCCTCCGAAAGGCGGTCAAGGACGAGCCGCTCCGAGAGAGCCCCGGGGGTGGCGCGGGCTCCATCGCGTCGCCGCACGGTCCGCTGTGCTAGCATGACCGCACCGACGCGAGGCAGGCGGAGAGACGGCGTGACGCGACGACCGATCGATGGAACGGCGGTGGTTCTGTGCGAGGCGAGCTTCGGCGCCACCGACGGCAAGACCGCGCACGGCCTCGTCCGACACACCGAGCGCTACCGTGTCCTGGCCGTGATCGACAGCCGACTCGCGGGCCGGGACGCCGGCGAGGTGCTGGATGGCGCTCCGGTGGGGATCCCGATCGTACGGGACCTGGCGGACGCGGAGCGTGCCGCGGGCCGGCGCCCGGACTACCTGGTCGTCGGGGTCGCCACGCACGGCGGGACGCTGCCCGAGGCCTGCCGGCCCGCCCTCCGCGAGGCGCTCGCGCGCGGGATCAACGTCGACTCGGGGCTGCACGAGCTCCTGGGCGACGACGCGGAGTTCGCCGCCCTGGCGCGCGGGACCGGCGCCCGCATCCGCGACGTCCGGCGGACGCCGCCGCGCCGGGAGATGCACGCATTCACCGGCGAGATCCTGCAGGTGACCTCCGTCCGTCTCGCGGTCCTGGGGACCGACTCCGCGGTCGGCAAGAGGACGACGGCGGTGACGCTCGTCGAGGGCCTCGAGGCCGGGGGCGTCCGGGCGGTGATGATCGGCACCGGCCAGACCGCCTGGATGCAGGGGGTTCGCTACGGGCTGATCCTCGACAGCCTGATCAACGACTTCGTGTCGGGGGAGATCGAGCACCAGGTGCTGCGCGCCTTCCGGGAGGAGCGCCCCGACGTGATCGTCGTCGAGGGGCAGGGATGCCTCACCAATCCCGGGTACCCCGGGGGCTTCGAGATCCTGGCGGGGGCCCGGCCGGACGGTGTCGTGCTGCAGCACGCGCCTGCCCGCACCCACTACGACGGATTCCCTGGCTTTCCGCTCGCGGGAATCGATCGGGAGAAGGCGATCATCGACCTCGTGTGCGGAGCGCCCGTCGTGGCGATCACCCTCAGCCACGAGGGGCTGACGCCGGGCGAGGTCCGGCGTCATGCCGAGTCGTACCGCACGACCTACCGCGTCGCCTGCTGCGACCCGCTGCTGGACGGGGTCGATCCGGTGCTGCGCGAGCTGCGACGCCGGTTCCCCCGGATCCCCGGATGATCCGCGTCGACTCGGCCGAGGCCGTGCCGATCACCTTCCGCCTGCGGGAGGGATACCGCATCGCCGGCGCCTCCTTCGGCAGCGCCTTCAACGTCATCCTCAAGGTCTCGACGTCGGACGGACGGACCGGGTTCGGGTGCGCCTCGCCCGCGGAGGAGGTGACGGGCGAGACGGCCGAGGCCTGCCTCGCCGCGCTCGACGGCCGGTTGATCCCGGTCCTCCGGGAGTCGGACGCGGCGGACGTCGCGGAGGTCGAGCGCCGCTGCCGCGCCGCGGCGCCCGGCTGCCCCGCGGCCCGTGCCGCCGTCGACATCGCGCTGCACGACCTGACGGCCCGGCGCGCCGGCGCGCCGCTCGCCCGCCTCCTCGGCCTGCGCCGCGATCGGCTCCTCACCAGCGTCACCCTCGGCATCGAGGACGACCCGGCGACGACGATCGCACGGGCCAAGCGCTTCGTGGCGGAGGGGTTTCGCGCCCTGAAGGTCAAGATCGGAGAGGACTGGGCGGCCGACGCCCGCCTGATCCGCGCCCTGCGCGGCGCCGTCCCGCCCGCCGTCCTGATTCGCGCCGACGCCAACCAGGGATACTCCGAGGACCAGGCGCGGCGCTTCCTCGACGCGCTGGCGCCGGGCGACCTGGAGCTACTCGAGCAGCCGACCCCCGCGGCCGACCTCCCGGCGCTGGCGCGCCTGGCGCACGGGGCGGACGTGCCGATCATGGCCGACGAGGCGCTCAGGACCGAGGATGACGCCCGGCGCATCGTCGACTCGAGCGCCGCCGACCTGGTGAACATCAAGCTGATGAAGTCGGGCGGCATCGGCGCGGCCCTGCGAATCGCGGAGGTGACCGGGGCCGCGGGCCTGGGCGCCATGATCGGGTGCAACGACGAGTCGCGGATCGGGATCGCCGCCGGGCTGCACTGCGCGCTGGCGGGGCCCGGTGTCGAGCGCGCCGATCTCGATGGCCACCTCGATCTGCTGGACGACGTGGCCCGCGGCGGAGTGCGGATCGAGGACGGCTACGCTCTGCCGATCATGGAGGAAGCCGGCCTCGGAGTCACGGTCGACCTCTGACCGGCCGGACCGCGCCGGGCCCGCGTGAACGGGACCCTTATGCCGTAGGCCTTCACCTTCCGCTGCAGGGTACGCACCCCGATTCGCAGCGCCCTGGCCGCATGCGTCCGGTTCCCGCCGAGCTGCACGAGGGTACGCCGGATCAGGCGCCTCTCGACATCCCTGAGGCTCGACCCGGGCACAGGACGGAAGCGCGTGGCCACCCGCTCGTCGCCGCGCACGGCCGCCGGGAGATCGGAGGAGCGGATGACCTCCCCCGGTCGCGTGATGATCGTGCTCTCCAGGACGTTCTTCAGCTCGCGCACGTTGCCCGGCCAGGGATAGCGCTGCAGCACGCGCAGCGCCTTGGCCGTGAGGCGTTTGGTGGACAGCCCGTTCTCTCTGCAGACCTGCTGCAGGAAGGTGCGCGCCAGGTCCGGGATGTCCTCCACCCGGTCGCGCAGCGGCGGGACGCGGATGGTGATGACCTTGAGGCGGAAGTAGAGGTCCTCCCGGAAGGCGCGCCGGGCGACCATCTCCTCGAGATCGGTGTTGGTCGCCGCCACGACCCGGACATCGACGTGCACCTCCCGGCCGCCGCCGACCCGCATGAACTCGCGCTCCTCCAGGACCCTGAGGAGCTTCGACTGCGTCTGAAGATCCATCTCGCCGATCTCGTCCAGGAGGATCGTGCCGCCGTGCGCCAGCTCGAACTTACCCTTCCGGCGCTCCACCGCCCCCGTGAACGCTCCGCGCTCGTGGCCAAAGAGCTCGCTCTCGATCAGGGGGACCGGAATGGCCGAGCAGTTGAGGGCGATGAACGGCGCCTCCCGTCGTGGCGAGTTGTAGTGGATGGCTTTCGCGACGAGCTCCTTGCCGACGCCGCTCTGCCCCAGGATCAGCACGGTGCTGCGCGCCGAGGCGACCTGCAGGATCTGGTCGCGGACACGGCGCATCCCCTCCGACCGACTCACGAAGTTGCCCAGGAGGTATTTGCGAGACATCTCCTTTTGCAGGTGGAGCACACGGGCGTCCAGGTCCTGCCAGACCAGGATCCTTCCGATCCTCGTCTCCGCCTCCCGCGCATCGATCGGCTTCAGGAGGTAGTCGTCGGCCCCGATCGAAAGCCCGCGGATCGCCTGGCGCACCTCCTCCGGCTTCGCCAGCAGGATGAGCGACGGGATCGACGGCGTCGCCTTGAGGCGGGCGGCGAGGCCGTCCGCTCCCTCCCCCGCGAAGGAGACCCCGACGAGGGCCATGTCGAACTCCTCCCGCGCGGCGCTCGCGAGGGCCTCCCCCGGGTCGAAGGTCAGCGTCACCTGCGCACCCAGCGCGCGTAGCACTCCCTGCGCCTCGGCGCCCGAAGCGGGGTCATCCACCACCAGGATCTGCTTCCCCTCAGGAAACATCGGGCCTCTCCCTTTTTCACCCTCGCGGGCGTCGCCGTGCAGTCTGTCACTTTGACGCATCAGCGTCAAGGACGAACCGCGCCACAGTGACGGATCGGGACTCCATCGCTGCCGTCTGGGCACTGAGGGACGCGTTGAGGCGTCCTTGCCGAATTAATAACATTATGAAATAACGAGACTTATGATGTTGGCCGGGCGATGGGCGCCTCGTCGTGCCGCCGCGAGCGGATGGCAGGAGAATTGCAGGGGAGAAGCATCAACCTCGGGAGGAGCGAGTCGGATGAAGAAGAAGGCGCAGACCAGGAAGTCGGCCTCGAAGCCGAACGGCATGATCGATTTCAACTTCGGCAACGCTTCATATCAGATCGACCCGAACCGCCGGAAGGTCTATCAGCGGTGGGTCGAGGTGGAGACCGCCAAGACGTTCCTCATCATGGGCGCCTGGAGCCAGTCGCAGGCGCAAGCCAAGAAGGCGGTCTAGAAGGAGACGCCCTTCACCTACCAGCCCGTGAGGGCTGAGATACGCACCAGGAACCTTCTCGACACGTCACACCCTGACTCAGAGCCGCTTCGGTACCCATGAAGCGGCTCTCCTTTTTTCGGGGCCTCGCGGGATCGGCCCGGGATGTCGAAGCTTCGAACCCGCGGCTGCGCGTCGACCCGGCTAGGCTCCTAGCCGCGGTTGGCGTTGTAGACGACGTCCTCCGATTCGTCGGAGAAATATTTCGTCTCGGCGCGGCAGACCTGGTTGCGGCCCGCCTTCTTGGCGCGGTAGAGCGCCGCGTCCGCAGCCTGGACCAGGTCGGTCCCGTTGCGCCCGTCGTCCGGGAAGGTGGCGACGCCGCCGCTCAGTGATACGACCTTGAGCGGCTGGCTCTCGCGGTGCGGGTAGGGATGCGCGGCGACCCGCTCGCGGAAGCGCTCGGCGGCGATCATCGCCCCGTCCTTCGGGGTCTGCGGGAGGATGACCACGAACTCCTCCCCGCCATAGCGCGCGGGGACGTCGTCCGGGCGCACCGTCTCGCGCAGGAGCTGCCCGGTGATCTTCAGGACCTCGTCGCCCGCCTGGTGGCCTTGCGTGTCGTTGTAATGCTTGAAGTTGTCGAGGTCGAAGATGAACAGTGACACGGGGTAGTGCCCCTTCTCCGCCTTCAGGATCTCCTCCGACAGCCGGGTCATGAAGAACCTCTTGTTGTACAGCTTCGTCAGGCCGTCGGAGTTGGCCATCTCCTGCACCTGGGAGAAGAGCGTGTTGTTGAAGAGGGCGATACTGCCCAGGTCGGCGATGAGCCCGAGCATCGTCTTCTCGTACTTGTAGTGGCGGCTGATCCCGCCGACGCTGATGACGCCCAGGACCTGACCCTCGTGCACCATCGGCGCGCACAGCTCGGTCTGGAACCGGAAATGCGACGGCGCCTCGAGGCTGGCCCCCGAGTGGCGCATCTCGCGAACGAAGTCGTTCACGTCCATCGGGACCTTGTGCTGCGAGACCCAGCCGATCCGCCCCTCCGTCATGTTGACCTGGAACCCGATCTTGACCTCGTCCACCAGCCCCTTCTGCGCAACCAGGATCAGCTTGCGCACCTTGACGTCGACGATGAAGACCAGGATCTGGGTCGGCGCGAAGAGCCTCTCGGTGATCTTCAGCAGCAGGGGGGCGATGCCGCGCCTCTCGACGCGCGAGTTGATCTCTTTGGTGAAGTCGGGAAGGAGGAGAAAGAAGTTGGAGAGGGCGGCGTTCTCCCCCTCGAGGCGGGCGACGCTCGACTTGAGGTCGCGGAGCCCCGCCATCTCCGACTCGGCGCGGCGGGCGAGCGGCCGGCTGCTGGGCCGGGACGTGCGTCCCAGCATCCAGCCCATCAGGAGCACGACCGGCGTCCCCGCGGCCCATCCCCAGGTCGGCACGGCCTGCAGGGCGGTCAGTACCTGTTTGAGGAGATCCATCGCGTCCCGGCCCCTCCCGCCCGGCCGGCGGCGGGCGGGTTCCCGGCCTCGGTGCTTCGGCGGATCGCAACGCCCGCGTAAACTTAAGGCCCACCTCCGACCAATTCAAGCCGGAGAGCCGTCCCGGAGACGGGGCGGCCGGGGGAGCCGCGGCGCCTGCAGGGGCGAGAGGCGCCTCTAGAGTGACCCGCGACGTGCCTCATGGGACAGCAGACAGGCGACGCGAGAGTCGATCCCCGGGTCGATGTGCGCGTGCCGGTGGTCGTCTTCGGCGCCGCGCCCGACCGGCAGGAGATCGAGATGGTGACCCGCAACCTGAGCGCGGGTGGCACGCTGTGCGAGTCGGCGGTCTCTGTCCCGCTCGGGACGCCGGTCAGCTTGAGACTCGACCTCGCCGACGAAGCGGGGGTCGTCCATCCGGTGGTGTCGGGGGCGATCGCCATCCGGGTCGAGGGGGGCGGCCCCTTTACCGTCGCCTTCCATTTCGTCAACGCGCCCGCCAGGGTCGTCGATCGGGTGAAGCGCTTCGTGTTCCGGGCGCTCCGATCGTCCTCCTGATCGCCGCGACCTGTCTCCTGTCCGGCCTCGGGTGCCGTCGCGGGGAGACCATCCGGCCTCGGCGGCTGGTGGTCGACGGCCTCGGCCGCTCGATCACCCTTCCCGTCTCACCCCGGCGCGTCGTCTCCCTGGCACCCAGCGTCACCGACTCCCTGTTCGCGCTCGGCTTCGGCGATCGCGTCGTCGGAGTGAGCGACTTCTGCGTCCCGCCGCCCGGGACGCGGCCGGTGGCGCGCGTCGGAGGAATGCTCAATCCGAGCCTCGAGGCGATCCGCGCCCTGCGACCCGATCTCCTCATCGGCACCACGAGCGGCAACGATCCGTCCCTCGCCTCCGAGGCGGCCGCGCTCGGACTGCCGCTCTATACCGTCCACACTCCCGACGTCGCCGCGACCCTGCGCGCGCTGGAGGAGATCGCCGGGATCCTGGGAGATCGAGGCCGGGGCGAGGCGCTGGCAGCGGACCTCCGCCGCCGCCTCGATTCGGTGCGCGCCCGCGTGGCGCCCTATGAGCCGGCGCGGGTCCTGTTCCTCGTGTGGGGAGAGCCGCTCGTGGTCCCCGGGGCACCCGCCTTCCTGACCGACGCCCTGCGGTTCGCCGGCGCGGCCTCGGTGACCGCGGATGCGAGCGCTGCCTGGCCGGCCTTCGATCTCGAGTCGGCGATCGCCCGTGCCCCCGAGGTGATTCTGACCACGGAGAAGAACCGGACGATGGCCGAGCGGCTGCCGCACGACCCGGCCTGGGCCGGGGTCCCGGCGGTCCGTCGGCGCCGCATCCTGGTCGTCAGCGAGGCGATCGAGCAGCCGGGGCCGGGGGTCGTCGGGGGGATCGAGGAGTTCGCCCGTCTCCTCCACCCGGAGGCCTTCGAGGGAGCGCCCGTGGATCGAACGGAGAAGAAATGAGCCGTGCGGGCCACGTGGCCCGCACGGCCGGGGGATCGAGGAGCGGGCACCCGTCTGCCCCTCCTCAGGGAACAGGACGATTTTCCCACCCTCACGGCACGGTGGAAAGGGGCCGTCGCAACTTCTGGTGCATGGATGCAGCACCCCCCGGAGCATGCTAGGATGTCGCCCGCGCGGCGCGGGAGGGGCGCATGGGCTTGTTGAAGGGAAGGATCGAGGACTACAGCTCCCCGCTCGCGGGCCTCCCCGCACGGCTGTACGCGGGATATTTCTTCTTCAAATACGGACTTCACAAGTTGACGAGCGGGTTCAGCGGCGCGGAGCTCCAGAAGACGCTCTCCGGCTGGGCGGCCGAGACGCGCTACCATTTCTACGTCCCGTTCCTGACCGGGGTGGCGATCCCGCACGCCGAGATCTTCGCGGTCCTCGTGATCTTCGGGGAGATCGCGGTCGGCGCCGCCCTGCTCTGCGGGCTCGCCACGAGGTTCGCGGCCCTTGGAGGGATCTTCCTCTGCCTCAACTTCGTGTTCGGGAGCGGCGTGCGCCTCCTGAGCGTCGAGCAGCCGGTGGTCTTCATCCTGCTGCTCGTCACCGTCTACGCCACCGCGGCCGGCCGTGCGCTTGGGCTCGATCACCTGATGCGGGGAAAGCTGCCGCGCTGGGTCGCCTGAGTCGCCATGCTCCACAACGTCCCCGTGGCGCGGATCCTGGGGTTCCTCTTCATCGCGACCGCCCTCCTGGTCTCCTGGATCACCTACCAGGGCTATCGCACCTCGGCCGGCGCCGTCGACCCCGGCACCCACATCCGCTTCGCCCTGTTCGGGATCGTGGTCGCCTTATTCACCCAGACGATGACCCTGTTCTACTTCGTCGGCACGGGCAGCCGCATCAAGAAGGTGGTCCGGGCGCACGGGCTCGATCCGGGCCTCGTCGGTCGCACGGTGCGCTTCAAGGCGCGCCTCTTCCCCTGGCTGACCTTCACGCCTCTCGCGACGATGGCCGCCTTCATCATCGGAGGGGGCGCCCACACCCGCGTCGTGCCGCCATGGGTCCACGGCGGCCTGGCGCTCCTGGCGCTCGGGATGAACCTGGTGACCGCGGTCCTTGCGGTCCAATGCATCGGGGAGAACGTCGTCCTGATCGACGAGATCGACGCGGCCCTGCCGGAGGGCGCGGGCGAGGGGTAGGAGCCCGGTCCGGTCGCCGAGGAGGAGCCGCTAGGCCCCGCCCAGGACCATGGCCAGCCCGATCGTGTACTCCAGGTACTCCTGATCACCGACGCGCTTGGTCGAATAGTGGACCTTGCGAGCGTCGACCCTCAGGCCGGCCCGGCGCCCCCCGAAGAAGCGGATGCCGGCCCCGTAGTTGTACATGAAGTCCTGCTCGTCCCCGACCAGATCGAGGTTGGTGGTGAAGCCGAATGTGCTGAAGTCGACGATCCCGGCGCCGCCGGTCAGGAACACCACAACCTTGTCGCGACGGTGCAGGAAGATGTTGTAGATGTAGTTGACGTGGCCCGTGGTCAGGTCGGCGCTGAACTGGCTGGTCGCGCTGTCCTTGGTCGAGGTGCCGCCGAACCCGAAGTCCATCTCGTGCCTCTTCGTCCAGTGGTATGCGAAGCTCAGGCCGAACGACGGGCTGTTCTTGAGACCGGCGCGGCTGCCGTACTGGACGTGCCCCACGTAGGGGTAGAGCTCCCACGCCTTCTCGCGGTTCTGCGCCCAGGCCGGACTTCGAAGGCAGGTCCCGGCCACCGCGATCAGGATGACGCTCCTCCACGCCCCGCACCGCATCGTTCCCTCTCGGAATGACGGCATACCTTTACAGATGGCCCTGTCGCTGTCAAGAGCCAAATCGCGGCGGGACACGCCCCTCCGCGGGTTCCGCGCAGCGGCCCGCGGAGCCCCCCGGAGTCGTGCGCGGGGCCGCATCGGCCCGCGCCGCAGGCGGACGGGCGACGGATTGGCTAGAATGGGAGCCGCCGGACCGACGGCCGCCCTTCCCTGACCGGACGGGCGCGTCTCGGAGACACGAGGGACGACCATGGAGAGCGACGCCACCGCCCGCAGGACGATCCTCAAGATACGCCAGGAGCGGAGCGTCGAGGCCGAGGACTGGGTCGTCGTCGAGGAGCCCCTGGAGATCCGCGTGCAAGGGGAGCCGCTGGCGGTGATCATGCGGACGCCGGGCCACGACCTCGAGCTGACGGCCGGCTTCGCGCTCACCGAGGGGGTCGTGCGCTCGGTCGCGGAGATCTCCATCCTGCGCCAGTGCCCTTCGGAGCAGGACGGAGCGCTCAACGTCGTGGAGATCGGCCTGACGCCCGGCGTCGTCTTCGATCGCGACCGGCTGCGGCGCAGCCTGATGGCGAGCGCCGCCTGCGGCCTGTGTGGCAAGGCGTCGATCGAGGCGCTGGCGACCCAGGCGCGCCCGGTCGCCTCGGAGATCCGCGTGGCCCGCGACGTGCTGCTGTCGCTTCCCGACCGGCTCCTCGGTTCCCAGGAGACGTTCGGGCGGACCGGCGCGCTGCACGCCTCCGGGCTGTTCGGAGCGGCCGGTGATCTGCGCGTCTGCCGGGAGGACGTGGGCCGGCACAACGCCGTCGACAAGGTCATCGGTCGCTGCCTCCTCGACGACGCGCCGCTGCACGACGCGGTGCTCCTGGTCTCCGGGCGGACCTCGTTCGAGATCCTTCAGAAGGCGGCGGTGGCCGGCATCCCGGTGGTCTGCGCCATTTCCGGGCCGACCACCCTGGCGATCGAGACGGCCCGCGCCTTCAACATCACGCTGGTCAACTTCCTGCGCGGGCGCGCGATGAACATCGCGTCGCGTCCCGAGCGCATCGTGTAGAATGACGGGGTGAGCCAGACCCTCTACTACCAGCGCGGCTTCGGCCTCAAGGAGGCCATCGGTCCGGAGCTCAAGGCCGACTATCACAGCCGCGTCATCGATCGGATCAAGGGATCGGACTACCGGCTCGAGCTGGCCGAGCTGACGATCCTCCTGGCCCGCGAGTTCGGCTTCTGCTACGGGGTCGACCGGGCGGTCGAATACGCCTACGAAGCGCGTCGCCGGTTCCCCGACCGCTCGATCTACATCACCGGCGAGATCATCCACAACCCGCACGTCAACGCCCGCCTCCGGGAGATGGGGATCCGCTTCCTGCGCGAGGCCGACGGCGGCGGCCCCGGACTGCAGGCGGTGGGCCCCGGAGACGTCGTGATCCTCCCGGCCTTCGGGGTGACGGTGCAGGAGATGGCGGAGCTCAGAGCCAAGGGATCCATCCTGGTCGACACGACCTGCGGGTCGGTGCTGAACGTCTGGAAGAACGTCGATCGGTTCTCCGCCGCCGGCTTCACGGCGCTCATCCACGGCAAGTACGCGCACGAGGAGACTCGCGCGACGGCGTCGCGGACCACGCAGGATCCGGGAGGTCGCTACCTGGTCGTGCGCGATCGGCTGGAGGCCGCGCTGGTCTGCGGCTACATCCGGACCGGCGGAGACTCGGCGGCGTTCCTGGAGCGGTTCGGCCAGGCCTGTTCTCCGGGGTTCGACCCGGATCTCGACCTCGGCCACATCGGCGTTGCGAACCAGACGACGATGCTGTCGTCGGAGTCGCTCGCGATCCAGGAGATGATCCGCGCCGCTCTCGCGGACCGCTACGGGGAGACCGACTTACCAGGGCGCTTCCGGGCCTTCGACACGATCTGCAGCGCCACCCAGGACCGGCAGGACGCCGTCCTCGAGCTGATCGCCCGGAAGCCGGATCTGATGGTGGTCATCGGCGGGTACAACAGCAGCAACACCACGAATCTGGCGGCCATCGCCTCGAGGAGCGTGCCGACCTACCACATCGACGACGCCGCCTGCCTCGAGCGACCCGGGGTCATCCGGCACAAGCCGTACGGAGGGAGCTCCGAGGTTGTGACGCCGTCCTGGCTCCCCCCCGGCCGCGTGACGATCGGTCTGACCGCCGGGGCCTCCACCCCGAACAACAAGATCGGCGAGGTGGTCGCCGCCATCGCTGCGTTGCGAGGCCTGCCGCTCGACTGAGCGCCCGCCGGTCGAGCCGTGCCCGCGGCCGCCTTCCCCTCAGTGCACGCCGCCTCCTGGAGTCTCGCGCGTCGCCTGGAGAAGCGCGATCTCCCGCCAGCGCTCGTTCAGGATCGAGACCAGACGGCGGCAGCGCAGCACGATGTCTCCCGTCTCCAGCAGCGTCTGCTTGGTCGCGGAATCGAGCGCCAGGTTCTGGCAGAGCGAGTTGACCAGGGCGACCAGTGGGATGTCGCCATCGAGGGCGAACGAGGAGGCGCCGGGGCGCCCCGAGAGCTCCTGCAGGAGGCTGGCGCACGAGCTCAGGAGCTTCCTCTTCTCCTCCTCGACCTCGGGGCCATCGCCTTCGTTGAGATCCTGCAGGATCCGCACCGAAGCGACGCGGTAGGGGTGGTCCTGGACGAACTCCAGGATCTCGACGCGGCTCAGGCCGCGCAGCCGGATGTTGAAGCGACCGTCGGGAAGCCGCACCTCGTCCTCGATCAACCCGGCGCACGCGATCCGGTGGACCTCGGGACTGCCGTCGTACCCTTCCTCCCACCCCGGCTTCAGCAGTGCCATGGCGATCAGCCGTCCCCCCTGCAGGGCCTCCCGGGTCATCGCGCGGTAGCGCGGCTCGAAGATGTGCAGCGCCAGCGAGGCGTGGGGGAACAGGACGACGTTCGGCAACGGGAAGATGGGGATCCGCCCCTCCGCACTCAGAAGGTCTCTCGCGCCCTCGTGAGTCACCATTACCGGACCTCCGCCCGCCGTTCAGAGTCTATCCCGGTCCGCCGCCTCGATCCAGCCTCGCATTGTGCGCGAGCCGGAGGGTGTGGTACCTTTCGGGGAGGATCGCGGAGGACACGTTGGGCCAGTACAGCCGGCACGTCTTCGTCTGCACGCACGGAGAGTACTGCCCCTTCGACGGATCCGCGGAGGTGCACCGCCTCCTCAAGGAACAGATCGCGGCGCGCGGCCTCAAGCGGACGATCCGCGTGAACAATTCGGGTTGCTTCAACCAGTGCGGCAACGGCCCGATGGTGGTCGTGTACCCCGAGAACGTCTGGTATGCCGGCGTGACCCTCGAGAAGGCCCGGCGCATCGTGGAGCAGCATCTCGTCGGCGGCCTTCCGGTCGAGGAGCTCCGCTACCAGGCCCCCCCGGGCCCGAACAAGAACGGCACCCGCATGGCGGAGATCGAGGCCGCACGGTGCGGGGCGGCCGCAAAGCCGGAACCGGCCGGCCCCCGCAGAGGATAGGCCGATGCTGCGACGACGATCGAAGCTCGTCTCGTCCACGGCGCTGGCCGGCGGCGCCGGCGGCGGCGCGATCGCCTGGCTCGCCTGGCTCCTGCTCGACCCACGCGGCATGCCGCTGCGTCTCGTGACGATCCTGGGAGCGTCCGCCGCGGGGTACGCCGCCGGCGTGATCGCCGCCCACCGCCGGCAGGAAACGATCGACGTCGACTACATCCTGCGGCTCCGGGAGGAGTTGCGCCGGAGCCAGGACCACATCATGGAGACCGCCACCTTCCAGTCACTCGGGGCCTACCTGGAGATCGCCGCCCACCAGATCAAGGAGCCGCTCCAGGCGCTGGGGTCGGGAGTGCAATCCCTGGTCGCCGAGCCGGCGCTCGCCGAGCCGGCGCGCCGGTCCGTCGCCGCCCTGCGCGAGCGGATGTCGGCTCTGCAGGAGACGCTGCGCCATCTCGCCTCCTACTCGCTGAGCAAGCCCGGGAGGGCGCCCTTCAGCGTCAACCATCTCCTGCGCGACGCCCTCCAGCTCTGCCGGCACCGCGCCGAGGAGAAGAAGATCGTCTTCGAGGAGCGCTACGCCGTCATCCCGCCGGTCTTCGGGCCGGCCGGGCGGGTGCATCAAGCCATCCTCAGCATCGTCATCAACGCCCTCGAGGCGATGCCGTTCGGCGGCGGGACGATCGTGGTGGAGACGGCGCACGAGAGCGATCGCGTCGTGGCGCGCGTGCGCGACGTCGGGATCGGCATTCGGCCGGAGCATCTGCCGCGCATCTTCGATCCATTCTTCACCACCAAGCCCGAGAGGAGCGGCGTGGGGCTCGGACTCTGGGCCGCCCGCCAGACGTTCGATCTGATCGGCGCCGACGTCCGGGTGACCAGCGTCCCCCTCCAGGGTACGGAGGTGACGGTCCTCTTCCCGCAGGCGGCCCCCCTTCGTCCCGGGCGCGAAGGGACGACGAACCCGCCCGAGCTTCCGAAGAACATGGCCGAGGAGGGGGATCGCCGCATCGCCTGAGCCGGGCACCGAGCCCGCGCGCCCGAGCTCGCTCAGGAGCGGCGGCGGCCCAGGAGGCTCCGGACCACGTAGCCCGCGATGCGCGGGTTCTCCTTGAGGCGGCGCAGCGAGTAGGCGTACCAGTGCGGTCCGAACGGGATGTAGACACGCACGCGCTGCCCCTCCTTGCGGATCAGGTCGCGCAGGTCGCGGTCCACTCCCAGGAGCATCTGGAACTCGTACGCCTGCCGTGGCAGCCGCCTGCGATCGATGAGGTTCATCGCCTCCCACACCAGCGCCTCGTCATGCGTCGCGATGCCGACGTAGAAGCCACGATCCAGCATCTCCTCCAGGAGCCGCACGAAGTTCCTGGTGACGATGCCGCGCTCCTTGTAGGCGATGGCCCGGGGCTCGACATAGATCCCCTTGCAGAGCCTCGCGTTGGTCCCCTCAGGAAGCGCCCGCACATCGGCCAGGCTGCGGCGCAGGCACGCCTGCAGGACGACCCCGGCGTTGACGAGCCCCTCGGCGCGCAGCCGGCGGTAGAGGTCGAGCGTGGCCGACGTGCAGCTCGAGTCCTCCATGTCGATCCTGACGAAGGTCCCGGTCTCGCGGGCCGCCCGGGCGAGGGCGCGCACGTTCTCCAGGCAGTCGTCGAAATCGAGCTTCAGGCCGAGCTGCGTCAGCTTCACCGAGATGTTGGAGTCGAGCCCCTCCTCCCGGATCGCCCGCAGCGCCTCCCGATAGTCGCGCACCGCGCCCTCGGCGAGCGCGCGGTTGGTGACGCTCTCCCCCAGGACGTCGAGCGTCGCCATGACGCCGCCCTCGTTGAGGGCGCGCACCACGCGGACCGCGTCGGGCAGCGCATCGCCCGCGATGTACGGACGGGAGAAGCGCCTGACGATCGGGCGGGGGACGAACGGCAGCGAGCGCGAGAGGATGTAGTCGAGAGCGGCCACGGCGTTGTCCTCGTTGCGACCGGGCGCAGAGTCTAATCGACGATCCCCCGGCTGTCAAAGCACGGATCCGGGGATCCCTCGGCCAGCCGGGCGTTTGACACTCCCCGAGGGCATTGGCTATAGTGGCCGCCCTTCCAGGCGAATCGGGAGCCGCAGGGCGAGGTGGCCATGGCCAGAAGGACGCCGTCGCGCGCCGCGACGGCCGGAATCGACGTTCTCCTCAAGGAAGATCGGCTGTTCCGCCCTTCCCCCACCTTCCGGAAGCAGGCGAGCCTCTCCGACCCGAGGGTCTACGCCCGGGCCGATCGGGACCCCGAGGCCTTCTGGGCCGCCCTCGCGAAGGAGCTCGTCTGGTCGCGCCCGTGGCGGAAGGTGCTCGTCTGGGACCCTCCCCACGCCCGCTGGTTCGTGGGCGGACGGCTGAACGCCAGCGCCAACTGCCTCGACCGCCACCTGAGCACCCCGCTGAGGAACAAGGCGGCGATCATCTGGGAGGGGGAGCCGGGCGACCATCGGACGCTGACCTACGCGCAGCTGCACCGCGAGACCGCCAAGTTCGCCAACGTCCTCAAGGGACTCGGGGTGAGGAAGGGAGACCGCGTGACCCTGTATCTGCCGCTGATCCCCGAGCTGGCGATCGCCATGCTCGCCTGCGCGCGGATCGGCGCGGTCCACAGCGTCGTCTTCGGCGGCTTCTCCGCCGAGTCGCTGCGCGACCGAATCAACGACGCGCGGGCGACCGTCCTGGTCACGGCCGACGGCGGCTACCGCCGCGGCGCGCAGGTGCCGCTGAAAAGGCTCGCCGACGAGGCCCTGGAAGACGCGCCCAGCATCCGCCACGTCGTCGTCGTCAAGCGGGGAGACTTCCCGATCCACCTCAGCGAGGGGAGGGATCACTTCTGGCACCGCCTGATGGAGGACGCGTCGGCCGACTGCGCGCCGGAGCCGATGGACTCCGAGGACATGCTGTTCATCCTCTACACGTCGGGCACGACCGGGAAGCCGAAGGGGATCGTGCACACCACCGGCGGCTACCTGACCGGAGTCCGCGCCACCACGCGCTGGGTCTTCGACCTGAAGCCACAGGACGTCTACTGGTGCACCGCCGACATCGGCTGGGTCACCGGGCACTCCTACGTGGTCTACGGTCCGCTCGCCAACGGCGCCACCGTCCTGATGTACGAGGGGGCCCCCGACTGGCCGGATCGCGGCCGCTTCTGGAGCCTGTGCGAGAAGCACGGCGTCTCGATCTTCTACACCGCGCCGACGGCGATCCGAGCCTTCATGCGCTGGGGCACGGACTGGCCGGAGAAGCACGACCTGTCGTCCCTGCGGCTCCTGGGAACCGTGGGCGAGCCGATCAACCCGGAGGCCTGGATCTGGTATCACAAGTACGTCGGCGGCGGGCGCTGCCCGATCGTCGACACCTGGTGGCAGACCGAGACCGGGATGATCATGATCACGCCCCTCCCCGGGATCACCACCACGCGCCCTGGATCCGCGACCCGTCCCTTCCCGGGGATCTCCGCGGAGGTTCTCGACGACCGGGGACGCGTGGTGAAGGAAGGAGGCGGGTATCTCGCGATGACCCGGCCCTGGCCCGCGATGCTGCGCACCATCTACGGCGACCCGGAGCGCTACGTGCAGACCTACTGGTCGCGGTGGGACAGGAAGACCTATTTCACGGGCGACGGCGCGAAGCGGGACCGGCAGGGGAACTTCTGGCTCCTCGGCCGCGTCGATGACGTCCTCAACGTGGCCGGGCACCGGATAGGAACGATGGAGGTGGAGAGCGCCCTCGTGGATCACTCTTCCGTGGCCGAGGCGGCGGTCGTCGGGAAGAGGCACGATCTCAAGGGACACGCCCTCGCCGCCTTCGTGACGCTGAAGGAGGGGATCGCCGGCGACAGGCACCTCGTCGAGGAGCTGAAGCACCACGTCGTCCGCAAGATCGGCGCTCTGGCCCGGCCGGACGATATCATCTTCGCGGTCGATCTCCCGAAGACCCGCTCCGGCAAGATCATGCGGCGCCTCCTGCGTGACATCGCGGAAGGGAAGGCGATGGGCGACACGACGACCCTCGCCGACGCGGCGGTCATCGAATCCTTGAAGCAGAAGTATCAGGAGGAGTAGTCGGATCGGAGATCGGCACGCAGCCGACGCTGGCGAGCGCGCGGCTGATGCCTCATCCCCGCGGCCGACGCCGCACTGCGCGCGGCCGCGGCCGACCGTCAGCCGGTCAGCTTCGCGCCCTTCTCCAGATCGGAGACGACCATCACGACGATTGCCTTCCCCGAGGATTGCGTGATCCCGGTGTAGGCGTAGTCGATGTTGATGCCGGCGGTGGCCAGCTTGGCGCAGATCTCGCCGAGCGCGCCCGGCTGGTCGGCCATGTCGACCGCCAGGCAGTCCTCGATCGAGGCGAAGAGCCCTTCCTTCTGCAGCGCCTCCCGTCCCTTGGCCGGATCGTCGGCGATGATCTTCGCTCTCCCCTCGAATACCGCGAGGGCCCTCATGTTCACCCTGGCCTTGCCGAGGGCCTGGGCCACCTGGGCCAGGGTCCCCGGTTTGTTGGCCAGCTGCACGGTCAGCTGCTTGGCGCGCGGCATGGCGTCTCCTCCACTGCGTTGCCTCCTATCCGGCCTTGCCGGATCCGAAGATCTTCCGGCCGAGCCAGAGGAGCGGATCGTAGAACCGATCGACGACCCGCTCCTTCAGAGGGATGATGCCGTTGTCGGTGATACCGATCCCCTCCGGGCAGACCTCGGTGCAGCAGCGGGTGATGTTGCACAGGCCCGAACCGAACTGGTCTCGGATCGCCGGGATCCGGTCGGCGGCATCGAGCGGGTGCATCTCCAGCGAGGCGAGCCGGATCATGAAGCGCGGGCCGACGAAGGCCTCCTTGCGCCGGTGATCGCGCAGCACGTGGCAGACGTCCTGGCACAGGAAGCACTCGATGCATTTGCGGAACTCCTGCACCCGGTCGACGTCCCTCTGCATCATCCGATACTGTCCGTCGGGATCGCGAGGCCGCGGTCGAAACGGCGGGATCCGCCTGTTCTGCTGGTAGTTCCAGGAGACGTCGGTCACCAGGTCCTTGATGACCGGGAAGGCCTTGATCGGCTGCACCGTGATCGTCTCTTCGGCGCGGAACAGGTTCATGCGGGTCATGCAGGCGAGGCGCGGCCGGCCGTTGATCTCCGCGCTGCACGAGCCGCATCTCCCCGCCTTGCAGTTCCAGCGGACCGCGAGATCGTTGGCCAGCCGCGCCTGGATGCGGTGGATCACGTCCAGGACCACCATCCCCGGATCGACCTCGACCTTGTACTCGACGAAGCGGCCGCCGCGAGCGTCGCCCCGCCAGATCCGGAACGTCCGCTCAGACATGGGCCCCCTCGAGCTCCTCGATCTTCGCGTAGGCCATCGCCGCCAGCTCCTCGGGCGGCGCGGGACGTTCGACGGTGCGCGTCTCCATCCCCTCCGCGCCCTTGCGGACCACCACGTTGACCTTGAGCCACTCGTCGCGCTCGCCCGGGTAGTCGACGCGGGTGTGGGCGCCCCGGCTCTCCTGCCGCGCCAGCGCCGCGCGCGTGACCACCTCCCCGGTGATCAGCAGCGAGCGCAGATCGAGCGCCTGATGCCACCCGGCGTTGTATTGCGAGGTGCCGTGCGCCTTGACGCGCGCCGCGTCGGCCTTCAGCCGCTCGAGCTCGATGAGGGCCGTCTTCAGCTCCTCCTCGGTGCGGACGATTCCCACGTAGCGCCCCATCACGTTCTGGAGGTCCTCGTGGATGAGATAGGGGTTGGTGCCGTTCTCGCGGTTCAGGATGTCGGTCGCCCGGCGGACCGCCCCGGCCACCTGCTCATCGTGCACCCGCGGAGGCGAGGCGAGGGTCCCGAGGTACCGTACCGCCCCCAGGCCCGCCAGGCGGCCGAACACCACGAGGTCCGAGAGCGAGTTCCCTCCGAGACGGTTGGCGCCGTGCAGCCCGGCGGCGCACTCCCCGGCGGCGAACAGCCCGGGGACGGTCGACTCCTGCGTATCCGCGTCGACCCGAACCCCCCCCATGAAGTAGTGGAGGGTCGGCCCCACCTCCATCGGCTCCCTGGTGATGTCGACCTCCGCGAGCTCCCTGAACTGGTGGTACATCGAGGGGAGCTTGCGCCTGATCACCTCCGCCCGCACGCGCGAGGCGATGTCGAGGAAGACGCCGCCGTGGGGGGCGCCCCGGCCCTCGTTCACCTCCTTGGTGATCGCCCGCGCCACCACGTCGCGCGTCAGGAGCTCCGGAGGACGGCGGGCCTTCTTGTCCCCCTTCAGCCACCGGTTCGCCTCCGCCTCCGTGTCGGCGGTCTCCGGAGCGAATCTCTCCGGGATGTAATTGAACATGAAGCGCTCCTTCTTGCTGTTCAGGAGGACGCCGCCGTCGCCCCGCACCCCTTCCGTAACGAGGATGCCGCGCACCGACGGGGGCCAGACCATGCCGGTCGGGTGGAACTGCGTGAACTCCATGTCCATCAGCTCGGCCCCGGCCTCGTAGGCCATGGCGTATCCGTCGCCGGAGTACTCCCAGGAGTTGGACGTGACGCGCCACGCCTTGCCGCCGCCGCCGGTCGCCAGGATGACCGTTCTGGCCTTGAACAGCACGAATCGTCCGGTCTCGCGCCAGTAGGCGAGGAGGCCCGCCACCCGCCCACCGTCGAGCATCAGATCGAGACCGGTGCACTCCATGTAGACCTGGAACCCCTGGTGGATCCCGTAGTCCTGGAGGGTGCGGATGATCTCCAGACCGGTGCGATCGCCGACGTGCGCCAGGCGCGGGTAGCGGTGACCGCCGAAGTTGCGCTGGCTGATGAGGCCGTCCTTGGTGCGGTCGAACACCGCGCCCCACTCCTCGAGCTCGCGCACACGGTCGGGCGCCTCCTTGGCGTGCAGCTCCGCCATGCGCCAGACGTTGAGGAACTTCCCGCCGCGCATCGTGTCGCGGAAGTGAATCCTCCAGTTGTCGCGCGCGTCGACGTTCCCGAGGGCCGCCGCCATCCCGCCCTCGGCCATGACGGTGTGCGCCTTCCCCAGGAGCGATTTGCAGACCAGGCCGGTGCTCACGCCCTGCCGCGAGCACTCGATGGCGGCGCGCAGGCCGGCCCCGCCGGCCCCCACCACCAGCACGTCGTGTTCGAAGGTCTGGATCTCGGAGGGGGTCACCGTCGGTCAGCTCCAGGTGCTGAAGTCGTGCACCAGGCCCATCGACACCAGGCGGACGTAGAGGTCCGTGAAGGCGACCCAGAAGAGGCTGAGCCAGGCGAACTCCATGTGTCTCTCGTTGAGGGCGGTGACCCGTTTCCAGAGGCCATGCCCGAGTCCGGCCGTCCGAGCGCACGAGAAGCAGTCGAGGCGTCCGCCCGCCAGGTGGCGGAAGGAGTGGCAGCCGAAGGTGTAGAGACCCAGGAGCGTGGGGTTGATCAGGAGCACCACGCTGCCGACCCCGACGCCGGGCGTGCCGTCGCGGAAGAAGGCGTGGAACGCGTCGTCATAAAGGATGACGATGAACAGGATCGCGGCGTAGAGAGCGTAGCGATGCAGGTTCTGGAACAGGAGGATGAAGGTCTCCCCCCTGTACTCCCGCCGGACGACGGGGGCGACGGCGCATCCCGGGGGCGAGCCGAAGAACGAGCGGTAGTAGGCCTTGCGATAGTAGTAGCAGGTGGCGCGGAAGGCGCCGGGGAACATCAGGATCAGAAGCGCCGGAGAGGACGGCAGGAAGGACGGCCACCAGGACGGCCACGCCCCGAACCAGGCGTGAGCCAGCGGCGCCGCTCCGGGCGCCGACGGATCGATGAAGAGCGGAGGCGAGTAGAGCGGCGACAGGTACGAGCCGTAGAAGTAGTGCGATCCCTGGAACGCCGCCCACGTGGCGTAGACGGCGAACCCGCCCAGCCCCAGGACGGTGAGCATCGGGCCGATCCACCACCGGTCGGTCCGGACGGTCGTGGCGAAGCCCGTGGGGTGGCCGCCCATCTGAAGCGTCTCCGACATCGATCCTCCTCCGGATCCGTCCAGTCCCCCGTGGAGCGCGCATTTTATCCGCTCCCGGAGGCGGAGGGCAACGCCCCCGGGACACCGGCCCGAAACGACCTCCTACCAGCGCCCGCGCTCGCGTTCCTTCGCCGGGAGGATCTCGAGGCAGGTGGTCCACCAGCCGGTCAGGATCGTCTCGACGAATTCGTCCGGGAGCCGCTCGGCGCGCATCTCGCGCGCCAGGCGATCGTGATCGTAGATCACCGGGATGAACTCGACCTCCGGCGGGGCCCCGGGGGTCCGCGCCGTCAGCAGCGCGTACCAGACGTTCGTGCGGCCATCATTCGCCGGCCGGCCGAGGACCCCGACGTTGATCACCCGTCCGCCCGAGGGGAGGCTCCGGCTCCAGTGGATCCCGGTGTGGGTGCACAGGATGACGTCGGCCTCGTGCTCCCGCAGCAGCCGCTCCAGGAACGGGACGGGAGACGTCGATTCCCAGAGGAATTCGTTCTGCCGCCGCGGGGATCCGTGGCAGAGGAGCAGCCGCCGCCCCCCCATCTCGAGACGGACACTCTTCGGCAGCGTCCGGTACCAAGCCTTCGTCTCGGAGGGCGTGCGGCTCAGCGTGTAGTCGTAGGCGATCTGCGCGAAGCGGTTGTCGCGTGGATCGGTGTACCCGCACTGGCAGTCCGGCCGATCGTTCCCGACCGAGTCCTCGTAGTTCCCCTGCACCACCGTGACTCCGCGATCCCGGAGAATCGGCGCGATCCTCCCGGGGTGGGGTCCGAACCCGCCCAGGTCACCGAGGCAGTAGAGGGCCTCGGCTCCACGGCGGCGCGCGTCGGCGCTCGCCGCCTCGAGGGACAGAGCGTTGTTGTAGATTCCTCCGAAGACGGCGAGGCGCTCCGGCCCGGAGGTCATGTGCGGCAGGTCACGCCCTGCACGTGGCAGGTGTGACAGGAGCCGTAGGCCAGCTCGAACGGCCGGAGGGTCTCCGCGATCGTGCCGCCCATGCGCGCCCGCGGCTCATCGATCAGGAGCGGGCAGACGTAGACGCCGCGGGCGGTCACCATCCGTCCGGAGCTGCACTGCAGCCTCTCGAGGTCCGCCCGCGACAGCATCGCGGTGGTGAGGCGTTCGTGCGGGAGGTAGCCGCGCGTGCGCTTCTCCTCCGCGCCCAGGCGGAAGAGCGCCAGGATCTTGAGCCGCGGCTTCATGAGCCCGAACCCCCTGAGGCGCTCGAGGAAGCGGGCCCGCCCCTCGGTCGTCCCCACCCCCTCGGCCGCCTCCGACACCGTGATCACCGGGTTCAGGTGTACCTCCCAGAGGTTCCGGATCCCCTCCAGGGCGCGGCGGAAGGTCCCGGATCCGCGGATCCGGTCGTGGTCCTCCGGTCCCCAGCCGTCCAGGCTGACGCGGAGGTCGAGCGAGTAGTCCGAGCCGTCGGCCAGGGCCCGCAGCCTCCGGCAACGATCCGGATCGAGGAAGAGCCCGTTGGTCAGGACGGTCGCCGGGCCGGCGCGCAGGGTCTCCTCCAGGATCGGCAGGAGCTCGCGGTTCATGAAGGGCTCGCCGCCGGTGAAGTAGTACTCCCGCACCCCGAGGCGGACCGCCTCCTCGAGGAAGTGCCGTACCTGCTCGAGGGTCATCATGGGGTGGCTGTGGTTATCGGGCGCGCAGGAGATGAAGCAGTGCGTGCAGCGCAGGTTGCAGAGCGTCCCCGCCACCTGAACCCAGAGGGTGTCGAGGGCGATCAGCGGGACGCGGGGGACATCCGCGCCGGCCGGGCTCTCCCCGCTCACGCGGGCACGAGGCCCGGGTCGGGCGCCGCCGCGGGCGACCGCGCCGCCTGCGGGCGGCGCGCCGCGGGGCGGCCCGAGTAGAGATCGAGCGCGGCGTCACGCTCGAGCGCCGCGAACAGCGCGCGGATCTGGTCACGGCCCGCGCCCAGGAGGAAGGCGGAGTTCCGGCCGTAGCTCTTGCTGCCGAGGATGTAGAAGCCGGGCTCGGGGTTCGCGAGGAGATCGGCCGACGGCGCCGCCTGGGCGAGGCAGTCGCCGCCTCCGCCGCCTTCCCCCAGCAGCGCGGCCGCCAGCTTGATCGGACCCTCCGTCGCATAGCATTCGTGGACCTGGAGCTCGGCGTGGATCGAGCGGTCGGGGGCATACCCCACGTTGGCGATGATCCGATCGACGGCAACGCGCAGCAGGCGGGAGCCGGACCGCAGGGTGACGGCGAGCGGCTTCGCGCGCCCGGCGGTGGAGCGGGGACCCGGTGCGATGGCCTCGATCACGGTCCCGGGAAGCGTTTCGATCGCGCCGACCTCCTTCCTGGCGAGCCGGTTGGCGAGCGCCGCCAGCCGATCGCGGGACGGCAGGGGATCGTCGGGCCGCCTGGGATAGAGCGGATCGCGGGTGGCGCGGTAGGCCCAGAGGACACGGGTCCGCGGCTCTTTCTCGACGATGGCGGCGAGCCCCGCCGCCGAGGTGGCCGCCGAGTGGCCCGCGCCCACGAGCAGGACCCGCCTCCCCGCGAAGTCGCGTCCCCGGGGTCCTTCGAGGTCGACCAGGCGGTAGTCGATCCGCTCCGCCGCCTCGATCTCCCCCGGGGCCGGGATCCCGCCGTCCCCGAGGAACCGGTGGCGGACGTACGTCCCGGTCGCGTCGATCACCAGGTCGGCGTGCAGGATCGTCTCGCGGCCGTCGCGGACCACCAGGATCCTGAAGGGGCTCCGTCCCCTCTCGGGGATGCCGGTCAGGTCCCCCTTGAGGAGACCGTCCCGCCCGACGGCGACGACGCGCGTGCCGCGCGCGATCCGGCCGCGTAGCGGAGTCTGGCGGGCCAGGGGGACGAGGTACCTCTCGACGAGCTCACGGCCGGTCGGGCAGACCGAACCGTCGCCGTACGGCGCCAGCCCGCGCGCAGCCAGTGTCCCGAGGCCCAGAGGGGAGCAGTTCATCGCCCACGGCGAGAACATCCGCGCGTGTCCCCACTCCAGGACCTGCTCCCCCACGCGGCCCGCCTCGACGACCCGCGCGTCGTAGCCGAGGCTCAGGGCGTAGAGCGCCGCCTCCAGGCCGACCGGGCCGGCGCCCAGGACCAGCACCCGCCGCCCCGGCCGGCCGGCCGGACGCGTCCGCTCGCTTCCCATCGCCGGACCCCTCATCTTCCGCGCTCGGGGGGGGGGTGCTATACTGCCCCTCTCACGGTGGCGCTCCCGCGGGGCCGATGTCGGCCTCGGGTCGAGCCCGCCCGGATCGCCCGCGCGGCCCCGCAGGTCGGAAGCGGTCGAAGCGGTTTCGTGCTCGCGGGCGCGAGGAGATTGTATGTCAAAGTCGATGCTGGTCAACGTGACCGCGGAGGAGGAGCACCGCGTTGCGATCGTTGACAACGGGGTCCTCGACATCTTCGAGATCGAGACCCTGAGTCGCGAGCAGCTCAAGGGGAACATCTTCAAGGCGGTCGTCGAGGGAGTCAACTCGGCCCTCGAGGCCGCCTTCGTCAACTACGGAGGGGAGCGTGCGGGATTCCTCCCCCTCGACGAGGTGAACTTCAAGCTCTACCCCAGCCGCGGCGAGGGGTCGGGCGGCAAGGGACGGGGAGCGCGGATCACCCGTCACCTCGAGAAGGGAATGGAGGTCCTGGTGCAGGTGGTCCGGGACTCCTACGCCAACAAGCCGCCGACCCTGAGCACCTATTACTCCCTGCCGGGCCGCTACCTGGTCCTGATGCCCGGGGCCGACGCCGCCGGCATCTCCCGCAAGATCGAGGACTCCGAGCACCGCGATCGGCTGCGCCGGGTCCTGGACGAGCTGACGATCCCCGAGGGGTACGGGGTCATCGTCCGCACCGCCGGGATGGAGATGAGCTCCCGGGAGCTGCAGGCCGACCTGGACGCCCTGCTCGAGCTCTGGAGGACCATCGAGAACGCGAGCCAACAGGTGAACGCTCCCGCGCTCATCTTCCAGGAGCGCGACCTCGTCATCCGCACTCTCCGGGACTACTTCACCTCCGACATCGAGGAGGTGCTGATCGACGACGAGCCGACCTACCGCCGGGCGAAGAAGTTCTTCGAGGCCCACATGCCCGACAAGGCCGACCTGGTCCGGCTCTACACCGGCGACAAGCCGATCTTCATGAAGTTCAACCTGGAGGACCAGATCGAGCGGATCTACAAGCGTGTGGTGGAGCTGAAATCGGGCGGGTCGATCTCGATCGATCAGACCGAGGCGCTGACCGCCATCGACGTGAACTCGGCCCGGTCGATCCGCTCGGCCAACAGCGAGGACACAGCCGCACGCACGAACCTGGAAGCGGCCGAGGAGATCGCCCGGCAGCTGCGGCTGCGCGACATCGGCGGCCTGGTCGTGATCGACTTCATCGACATGGAGTCGGCCAAGCACGTGCGCCAAGTGGAGCGCTCGTTCGCCGAGGCGATGTCACGTGACAAGGCGCGGTACGACGTCACGCGCATCAGCAAGCTAGGGTTGATGGAGGTCTCCCGCCAGCGGATCAAGTCGACCAAGGCCTCCTCCTCGTTCATGGAATGCCCGACCTGCGCGGGAGACGGCACGATCCGCACGCCCGAAGCCGCCGCACGGGCGGCCTTCCGGAAGATCCAGGCGCGCGTGGTGCGCGGCGACATCGCCGGCGTCAAGGTCTACCTGCCTCCGGAGGTCGCCCTCTACCTCCTCAACGAGAAGCGCGACGATCTCTTCAGGCTCGAGTCGAGACAGATGGTCCGCATCGAGGTGATCCCCGAGACGCGGATGAAGCCCCATCAGTTCGAGATCGAGGAGGTCCGACGCGAGCAGGCGGAGATCACCCCGATGGTGACCGCCGAGACGGTCGACCAGGCACTGGCGTCGGGTGCCCTGGTGCCGACACCGAGGCCCACGGAGCCGCCCGAGGCGCCGGCGGTGCAGACGGTCGCGGCCGAGGCGGCGGCCGGCGGGAAGAGAAAGCGCCGCCGGCGCCGCGGGCGCCGCGGCCAGGGGGCCCCGGTCTCGGGTCCGCACGCGCCGGCCGGCGCTCCGAAGCGACCCGAGGAGACGATCCTTCCCGGCCTCGAAGCGGCCGGCGGCTCCATGCCGCCCGTGGCCGGCCCGGAGATCCCGGACTTCTCCGAGGGGCCGGATGCGGACGATCGGACGGCCGTGAGCAGTACGAGCGCCAGGATGGCCCGCCCGACCCACCACGCGGCGGCCCCGACCGGCGGCGGCCCCGCGGCGGGCGAGGCCGGGGAGGGGTCGCGCCGGCGCCGCCGGCGCCGCCGACGCCGTGGACGCGGACGCCACGGGCGGTCGGGGGCCGCGACCGGCGAGGGGCCGACCGGCTCGGGGACGACACGGGAGCCAGGGCAGGGATCGTGGCGGCAGGAGCCGGCGTCAAGCGGAGAAGTCCTTCCCCCTCACGCCGCGGCGAGCGAGAGACGCCCCGCGTGGCTGGGGCCGGGCGGCACGCCGTCCGAAGCCGGGCAGGCGACCGGCCCCCGCGAGGAGGGCTACCCGGAGGGCGCCCAGGTCGATCTCTCCATCGGCCCCGGAAACGAGGCCCCGGCCCCCGGTGAGAAGCCGCGCCGCCGCTGGTGGCGCCGATCGGTCAAAGGATGATCGCCGCCGGGCTCTCCCGACCCGGCTTCTCCCGACGCAGGCGGCGCCAGACGATGAGCGCGGTGCCGTACATCGCGTAGTACTGGAGCGCGAACGGCCCGAAGCCCAGGAAACCCAGGACCGGCATCTCGAATATCCTGATCTCCGGGACGAAAGGCACGTGGTAGATCCATTTCGCCGCGGCCCAGTAGTTCCAGAACTCCCAGAGAAAGCCGCAGAGATATCCTGCCACGAGGAGGCGCAGCGCACGACCCGGCGCGCCACGCTCGAGATCCCGCAGGATCGAAGGGCCGCCCAGACGGCGGTTCAACGGCTCCAGGAGCAGGATGAAGCCGATCCAGACCGGCGCGAAGAGATAACGTCCCGCCTCCTCCGGGACCAGGAGAGGCAGAAGGAGGCAGACCGCGCCCGCGGCCAGGCTCGCCCGCACGCCGCGGCGGCTCGGCCGCCAGGGACGGCATCGCGCCCGGGCGAAGGCCCCGAGCGACGCCAGGGCGGCGGAGGTCAGGAAGAGACCAGGGAGGATCGTCCCGAACGAGGCGAAATAGCCGGTCCAGCGCACCGCGCGGACCGCCGGGAGACCGATGTACTCCCAGTTGCGGAGCCTGAGGTTGTACCCCTCGAACACCAGCCAGAAAAGGACCGAGAGGACGACCCAGGCGAGGGCGCGCGCGGGGGGGCCGGCGAACAGCGAGCGGCCGGTGCGCGACTCGACCAGGGCGTCGACCACCAGCAGATAGCCCCACCAGCAGATCGGCGTGGTCCAGGTGGAGACCGAGGTCCAGCCGGCGAGGATCGCCGACTCTGCGAGCAGGATGAAGGCGGCTCCGAAGGTGGCCCGCGTGCCGGCCCCCGATCCAGGGCTCACGGGCGTTGACCTCGCGGCGCGATCCCGTTACAGTGATCGCGTCGTCTCCGACCTTCCCGTCCCGGGCGTCGTGGAGAGTGACGATGGCCCTGCGCCTCTACCATCTGGAAGCCTGTCCCTTCTGCGAGAAGGTCCGCCTGTCCCTCAAGCGGATGGGGCTGGCGTACGAGGGCATCCCGGTCCGTCCCGATGATCGGCGTGAGGTGGAGAAGGTGTCGGGACAGAGGCTGGTGCCGGTCCTCAGCGACGACGACCGCGTCATGCCCGACTCGACCCGGATCCTGAGGTATCTGGTCGCCAGGTACGGCGAGCGCGGCATCCTGCCGTCCGGACCGGCCGACCAGGCCCTCGCCTGGATCGTGGAGGATTACGCCGACGAGGTGTTGGGGCCGTTGATCTACTCCGTGATCAAAGGGAAGACGGCCGCCGGCGAGCCGCTCGATCCGCGTGGGCGCAAGGATCTCGAGAAGCACCTCGAGACCCAGTTCCGCAACCTGGAGCAGCTCGTGTCCCAGCGTCCCTTCGTCCTGGGCGATTCGACGACCCTCGCCGACATCTCCCTGTTCGCTTTCCTGGGCCAGCTGACCGGGCAGGACGGCCGCGAGATCTCCGCGGCGTTCCCGCACCTCCGCGCGTGGCACGCGCGGATGGTCGCCCTCTGAGCCTCAGGCGGCGAGTGCCACCCGGAAGAAATCCTCGATCTCGTCGATGAAGCGCGAGACCGATTCCAGGCCGCTGATCTTCTGGCGCAGGATCCGGCCGTTCGGCAGGCCGTGCGTGTACCAGCCGGTGAACGTCCTGATCTTGTGGAGGGCGAAGCGCTCCTCCTCACGCTCGCGCAGCAGGGAGAAGTGGTACAGGATCAGGTCGCGCCGCTCCTCGAGCGTCGGCTCGAGGGGGATCGTCCCCTCGCGCACGGCGGAGATCTGCCGGAAGATCCACGGGTTCTTCACGGCCGCCCGGCCGATCATCACGCCATCACACCCGGTCGCGCGCCAGAGCGCGAGGGCGTCCGCCGGGGCTTCGACGTCGCCGTTGCCGCTCACCGGGATCGAGAGGCTCTCCTTCAACCGCCAGATCCGCTCCCAGTCGGCTTTGCCCGCGAACATCTGCCGGGCGGTGCGCGCGTGCAGAGCGACGGCGTCGACCCCCTCCCCTTCGCAGATCCTGCCGAGCTCGAGATAGTTCGCGCGGACGTCGTCGAGCCCGACACGGAACTTGACGGTGAGCGGGATCCTGACGCGCCGGCGGACGGCGCGTATGATGTCGCGCGCCAGGTCCGGGTCGCCCATCAGGGCCGCGCCGGCGCACCCTTTGAGGACCTTGTTCGCGGGGCACCCCATGTTGATGTCGACCACGTCGGCGCCGAGCGCCTCGACGAACTCCCCCGCCTCCGCCATGCGTAACGGGTGGCTGCCGTAAATCTGGATCGCCAGCGGCCGCTCCTCCTCGGAGAACTGCATCATCCGGCGCGACCGCTCGCTGCCGCGCGTGAGGGCCTCCGACGAGATGAACTCCATCGTGACGAGCCCCACGCCGCCGATCCGCTTCAGGATCAGGCGGAAGTACTGGTCGGTGATCCCGGCCATCGGCGCGAGGATCAGCGGCTGCTCCAGGGTGACGCTCCCGATGCGCATCATCGCGGCGGTATTTTCGCACGAAGAGGGGCCGAACCCGGCCCCAAAAAAACGAGCGCCCCGTCCCGTCTCCGGGAGGGGCGCTCTTCGCCTCGTTCGAATTTCGTCTTCGCTTTAGGGCTGGGGCTCGGGGCTGCTCACCTGTCCCGGCGGCAGGACCTGGCTGCAGATGGTCTTGGCGCAGTAGGACGCGAAGTCGCACAGGGCCGGTGAAGGGGCGCAGCCGAAGAACGCCTTGCAGCAGTCCTGGCAGTTACCGCGGTTCTTAAGCGTGAGGCACTCTGTGGGAATGCCGCCGTCACTTGGCGTCGGCACGCTCACGCTGCTCGTCAGGCCGACCTGCGTCGCCAGGCGATCGGCCTTGCCGGGGGAGATCGCGCTTCCAGGGTTCACGTTGCTTACCTGGATGCCGAGATCGTTCAGGATGCTAGCCGCCTTCCCCTCGGTAAGGCGGGCGCTGAGGTCGGTGGCTTCCAAGTTCACGCCGGATTTCTTGAGCGACTTCACGGCTGCCTGCTGGCTGTCGGCCGCGTAACCCAGCGCCTTCGCCACCTTGACGGCGAAATCGCCTACGGTGACCACCGCCGACTTCTGGGCATTGCTCGACGCCGCGAAGATGCCTACGGTCAGGGCGGTAATGACCACCGCGACCAGCACCGCCTTCCTCATCATTGGGCTCCCTCCCGTCGTGAGGACATCGTACCCACGCTCTCTATATAACAAGCGGTCGTTTTGAGTGCAAGAGTCCATGCCTTGGCAAAAAGCGCTCGAAATCTACGGCCAAACCCCTGGGGCGTCAAGCAAGTTTTGCGATCCATGCGAAGAAGGGGCCCTATGCGCGCGGATGCCCCACTCCTGCCCAAGATGCGCCAGGGTAATTTTCCACCGGGGAAAGGGGAACCCCCGTTATCAGACGCAAGACTGTACCTTCCCCCCCAGGGAGGGGCGCAACCCCTACCCCCGCGGACCGGGCCGGCTGGTGGCGCCGAAACACCTTGACAATCCAGCCTTTCGGGGTAAGTAACCTCCGTTCAATTTAGGACCTGGACGACCCCGGACAGCCTCGATGCTCGACCGCACGGCGGAAGCGCCTGGAGGGAGGCGTGGCGGTTGCGTTGAAGCGTGGGCAGCCTGAGTTGCCCCCTCTCAGGCGCGCGCTCGCCAGCCGTCAGACCCGTGTCGATGCGCGCTGAGACGCGGCGGACCGTCCTGCGCGGCCTGCTCGCGGCCGGATCGATCGCCCTCCTGACCCACGGCGCCCTATACCACCATCCAGTCCGCCCTCAACGACGCCAACTGCCGGGTCGACTCCGGCTCCGCCAGCGACGCGACCATCCAGGTGGCGGCGGGAACCTATCCCGAGCGGATCTTCATCTTCCCCGACGAGCACGTGCAGTGCGAGAACCAGTCGACGACGATCATCAATGCCGCTGGCAAGAACCGCAGCGCCGTGATTTTTGCCCGCGGGAGCAGCGGCCGCCACTTCGCCAATTTCTCGATCGACAGCTGCAAGATCACCGGCGGGATGGGAGAGGACCAGCCCACCCCCGTCCTCACCGTGGCCGGCGGCGGCGTCTACATCCACGGCGACGCCGTCGTCAGCAACAACTGGATCACGGGGAACGCGCTGTCCGGGGCGCAGACGGAGTGGCTCGGCGCCGGCATCTACGTCAACTACGGCAACCCGATCATCCTCGGCAACACCATCACGAAGAACACCGCCAATCCCCCGCCGGTCGGCGGCGCGAACAACTCCTTCGGGGTCGGAGGGGGGATCTTCGTCCTCGGCCCCATCTCCCTCCAGACAACTTACGCGCGGATCGAGGCGAACCTAGTGGCCGACAACACGGCGATCGCCGAGATCGGCAAGGGAGGCGGCATCCGCCTCGACGGCAACCCCGGAAGCGTGGTCACGCGCAACATCATCCTCGGCAACCGTGCCTCCCTGGCCGGCGGAGGGCTGGTCCTGTACAACACCTTCAATGCCACCGACAACCTAGTGTACGGCAACTCCGCCGCGACCCTCGGGGGAGGCTTCCATATACTCGAGGGCGTGGCCCAGATCACCAACAACACCATCGTCGGGAACTCCCTGACCGACCCCGCGGTCCAGTCGGGGTACAGCTTCTCCAACTACGGGGGCGGGATGTACGTCGTATCGGCCCTGCCTCAAGGGTCGAATCCGCAGGTGAAGCTCACCAACAACCTGATCGTCGGCAACAGCATCTTTCCGGCCGGAATCGGGCCGGGGCTGCTGACGACGAACGCCCAACCGACCATCACCTACAACGACCTGTTCAACAACCTGAAGCTGCCTTCGACCGTGATCAACGTCGAAGGTGACTTCACCGACGCCCAGGTCCTGGCGATGCCGGGCAACCTGATGCAGGACCCGCTCTTCGTGCATGCGCCGGCCTTCAGCGACCAGACCATCGCGGCCGGGACGACGACCACGGTGGCGGTGAGGAGCGCCGCTCGCTACACCACGAACCAGCAGATCGAATACGACAACGACGGTGTCGCGCGCACGATTATTGCCATTAACGGCACGACCAACATCCTGACCTTCACGCCCGCCCTGAGCGTGGCCTCGCAGGCCTTCAAGCTGCTGGCGAACTGGGGCAGTTCGACCGACGTCATCGAGGACTTCCGGCTGCAGGCCACCTCCCCCGTCATCGACCGCGGCAGCAACGCGGCGGCGTCGGGGTTCGACCTTTTGGGCCAGACGCGCATCGCCGACGGCAACAGCGACGGCGTCGCGGTTGTCGACATGGGGGCCTACGAGCTGCTCCCACCCGACCCCGACTGCGACGGCGTGACCGGCGCCCTGGACTGCGCCCCCCTGGTCAGCTCGATCTGGGCCGCGCCGGGAGCGGTCGGTTACACGCTGAAGGCGATGCCGGGCTCCCCGTTCACGCTCTCCTGGACGCGCATCGCGCAGGCCAACGTCTACAACGTCTATCGTGGCACGATCGGCGGCCCCTTCGCCTACAACCAGACCTGCCTGGAGAGCGCCTCCACGGACCAGAAGACGCAGGACGCCTCCACCCCGCCGGTCGGCACCGCCTATTTCTACGTCGTCAGCGGCGTCAACTCGTGTGCCGAGGGGAGCCTCGGGCAGAGCTCCAGCCTGGTCGAGAGGCCCAACCCGGCCCCCTGCGCTCCCGGGCTCGCCGACGCGGACGGTGACGGCGTCCTGGACATCAACGACAGCTGTCCCCTGGTGCCCGACGGCCTCGTCTCGGGCTGCCAGGCCGATCGTGATCACGATGGGGTCGGCGACGCCTGCGACAACTGCGCCAGCGTGGCCAACGTCGATCAAGCCGACTCCGACGGCAATGGCGTCGGCGATGCCTGCCAGGACGCGGACGGCGACGGCTACCCGGTCAGCCAGGACTGCAACGATGCCAACCCGGCGATCCACCCGGGAGCCGTCGAGCTGTGCAATGGCATCGACGACGACTGCAACGGCCTCGTCGATGACGGCCTCGGTACCTTGACCTGCGGCACCGGCGCCTGCCAGCGCACCGTCAGCCCCTGCGTCAACGGTACACCCCAGACCTGCGTCCCCGGATCGCCGTCCGCCGAGATCTGCAACGGCATCGACGACGACTGCAACGGCGTCATCGATAACGGCTTCGATCAGGATCTTGACGGCTTCACCACGTGCGGAGGGGACTGCAACGACCTGAACCCGGCGGTTCACCCCGGCGCGATCGAGGTCTGCAACGGCCTGGACGACAACTGCAACGGAGCGGTCGACGAGGGCTTCCTCGACACCGACAGGGACGGCCTGGCCGATTGCGTCGATCCGGATGACGACAACGACGGTGTGCCGGATCTCTCCGACTGCGCACCGCTCATCAACAGCGTGAGCGCCGTGCCGGGCGAGGTCGGGCCGACCGTGATGGCGGCCGCCGGCGGTGGGCCCGCTTCATACTCCTGGACCCCTATCGCCCAGGCGAACGTCCACAACGTGTACCGCAGCGTCTGGGACGGACGGAGCGGAACGCCCCTGGACGGGTTCGTCTGCCTCGCTCCCGAGTCGCCTCGCTGGAGCTACGGGGACGCCGCGATCCCGCCCCCCGGCTCCATCTACTACTACCTCATCACCGGCACAAACCGGTGCGGCGAGGGGAGCGCGGGGTTCACGAGCGGCGGGCAGCCGTACACGCTCCCCGTCCCCTGCGCCCACTTCGGCCTCGACACCGACTCGGATCTGGTGAATGACATCGACGACGACTGCCCGCTGGTCGCCAACTCCGGCCAAGCCGACGCGGACCGCGACGGCCGCGGGGACGCGTGCGACAACTGTCCGCTCGTCGCGAACCCCGGCCAGGAGGACAGCGACGGCAACGGCATCGGGGACGCCTGCCAGGCAGCCGGCCCTTAAAGGCTGGTGACGGGATGACCCAGGACGGGGTGGGTGGAGGAGAAGGGCGGGAGAAGGCGGCGGGCAGCGGCCTTCGAGCCGATGCCCGCCGCGGATCTCCTGCCGGCGGAAAGCCTCAGGGAATCGGCTCGGGCGAGCTCGGCTTGTTGATCTGCATGCAGAACTTGGAGCAGCGCGTCGCGGTCGTCGTCCCGAGCGCCTTGCAGCAGTTCACGCACTGGCCGTGGTTGGACTCGGCGAGGCAATCGTCCATGGTTTGCGGGCTGGGGGAGACCTTCGAGGCCGACTTGCCGGTTGACCGCGCGCGGTCCTCGGCGCCGCCGATGAGCAGAAGGGCCGCCTCCGCCCTGGCCTTGCTGACCGCCTGCTCCGGGTTCGACGTGCTCGCCTTGACCCCGTAGAAGTCGAGGATCTCCGCCAGCTTGCGCTCGGTGAGGGTCGCCGACAGGTCACCCAGCGGCACTCCGCCCTTCACCAGGGAATCGACGGCGCGCCTTGCTTCCTGCGCGGGACCGGTCTCCGTGGCTGAGGCGAGCATGGTGGCGAACTCGCCGACCGACACCTTGGCCGCCCCCCCCTTGCCCCGGGCCTGCTGCGCTGCGAAGGCGGCCAGAGGAACAGCGGATGCCAAGGCGAGGACCAGTATTTGCCTGTGAATCCTCATAGTTCGCCCTCCTCAGGACGGGAACTGAAGACATACCTCGAGTTTCGCATCTTAATTACCCTGAACTCGGGGTCCCGTCAACCACTTTTCCGGGCCGTGGCGGGAGCCCGCCCTCCTGGCGGCGTCCGTGAGGGCCGCGGTCTCGTCCTGGAGCCCAGGTCTAGCTTGACACCCCGGTCGATCATGGTAGATACAGGAGGGCACCGAAGGCGGGGAACGAGGATCTGCTCCGCGAGCGCGAGGAACCCTTGGAAAGCCGTCCGGAGGAGGGGAAGGCGTCGGCGATCTCCCCCCTCGCCTGCCCGCGACCCGCCATGCCCGTCACCCCGGGAGGCGGGCCGCTGCTCCTGGTCTCGGTCGTGGCCCTACTCCTGTCCCCCGGAACGGCGCGGGCGGCGATCGACGCGACCCTCTACGTCGACCCCGGCAGCGCCTGCGCGGCCGTCTGCACGATCTCGAGCGGCGTCTGCTCCTCCGGCTGTGCGGCGGGGTGTGGGACGGCGACCGCCCCCTACCGGGCGATCCAGTCGGCCATCAACGACGCCAACTGCGAGGTCGACACCGGCAAGGTGACCTCGGTCGCGGTCCGTGTCGCCCCGGGCTACTACCACGAGCGGATCTTCATCTATCCGGACGTCCACGTGATGGGCGCGGGCGCCGGCGCGACCATCCTGGACGCCTCGGGCTTCGGGCGGAGCGCGGTCATCTTCGCCTCGGGGAGTCCGGTCTGTGGTCCCCCGCCGGCGCCATACCCCTGTCGGCCCAGGATCGACTTCTCGATCGACGGCTTCACGATCACCGGAGGGAGCGGCGAGGTGAGCGCGGGTCAGGATACCGTCTCCGGGGGCGGGATGTTCATCTTCGGCGATGCCGTCGTGACCAACAACGCCATCATCGGCAACGTCCTCTCCGGCAAGCAGAAGGACTGGTTCGGTGCCGGGATCTACGTCGGATCGTACGGTGCCCCTGTCATCCTGGGCAACACCATCGCGAACAACGTCACGAATCCGCCGATCGCCGGCGGCAGCAGCACCGCGTTCGGTCTAGGGGCCGGCATCTTCTCCCTCGACATCTTCTCGTCGCCGCAGATCATCGGCAACCGGATTCACGACAACATCGCCGTCGCCGAGGTCGGCAAGGGAGGCGGGATCCGACTGAAGGGAGGGCCCGGCACCCTGATCCGCCAAAACCTGATCTACGGCAACACCGCCTCCTATGGGGGAGGCGGCATCAGCCTGTATGGAGAGGGACGGATCGAGGGGAACCTGATCTACGGCAACAACGCGTCGGTTCAGGGGGCCGGGATCGACATCCTCGACGCCTCCGCCGTCGTGACGCTCAACACGATCGTCGGAAACTCCGCCACCAACACGGCGTCCATCCCTGGATATCCCTACACATCGGTGGGCGCAGGGATCGCCTCGAACAGCACCCTCGCCCCCCCCGGCAACCCGCCGGTCCGGATCACCAACGACCTCATCTACGGCAACTCCGTGACCTCGTCCGGCGCCGGCGCGGGGCTTTACAGCTACTACTCGTTCCCGACCGTCGCCAACAATCTCTTCTTCGCCGACACGGCGCGGCCCGCGACCGCCTCGGAGATCGTGGGCGACTACACCACGGCGCAGGTCATCGGAACGAACGGGAACCTCTCCGCCGATCCGGCGCTGGCGCTCCAGCCTCGGTTCTACGACGTGACCGTGGGCGCCGGCACGACGACGACCCTGGGGGTGCTGGACGTCAGCCGATACCGGGTCGACGACGTCCTCGAATACGCGGGCGACGGCGTCGGGCGTACCGTCCTCTCCATCAATACGACCACGCTCACGATCGCGTTCACGCCCCCCCTTTCGTCGCCGAGCCTCGCGTACCGGATGGTTGCGGACTGGGGCGCACCGGCGACCCTCGGGCTCGACTTCCACCTCACCCGCGGCTCGCCGGCGATCGACGCCGGGACCAACGCCGACCTCGCCCCCGTCGATCTCGACGGCAACCCGAGGCCGGCCGACGGTGACGGGAACGGCGTCGCCGTCGTCGACATCGGAGCGTATGAGGCGCCGCTCCCCGATGCCGACGGCGACACGGTCCCCGATCCGCTCGATTGCGCCCCCACCGTCGGAAGCGTCTGGCGCCTCCCGGACCTCGTCGGACCGAGCCTGAGGCTGTCGGCCTTCGGGGGGGGCAACCTCGGCTGGGCGGCCACCGCCCAGGCGAACGTCTACAACGTCTACCGCGGCTCCTTCGGCCCGGCCGGCTTCTCCTTCAACCACTCCTGCCTCGAGGCGGAGTCTCCCGACACCTTCGCGCAGGACCCGTCGCGACCTCCTCCCGGGCAGGCCTACTACTATCTCGTCGCAGGGGTCAACCGCTGTGGCCAGGGGTCGCTCGGCTCCGCGGCGGCCGACAACGAGGTCTCCTACGTCGAGCACTGCCTGGTGCAGCCGCACGATGCCGACGGCGACGGTGTCGACGATCTCGACGACGGCTGCCCTCTGGTGGCCAGCTCCGTGCAGAGCGATCCCGACCACGACGGCCGTCCGAACGCCTGCGACAACTGCCCGGCGACCCCCAACCCGGGCCTGGAGGACTGGAACGGCGACGGGCTGGGGGACGCCTGCGAGGACTCGGACGGGGACGGCGTGCTCGATGCGGCGGACTGCGCCCCGGGCAACCGGCAGCAGAACGAGCTCCCCGGCGAGCTGCCGCAGGCGCTGGCCGTCGCCCCGTCCGGCGCGGCGGCCTCCCTCTCGTGGCTGATGACGGCGCAGGCGCCGGTGTTCGACCTGTACCGCGGTAGCATCGGTCCGCCCGGCTTCCTGGGCTACAACCATGCCTGCCTGTCCGGAGGGATCCTGTCTCCCTCCGCGATCGACGCCGACCTGCCCCCCGCCGGCTCCGTTTTCTATTACCTGGTCGCGGGGGCGAACTCGTGCGGGGAGGGGCCGCTCGGCCTGGGCCGGGACGGCACCCCGGTGCCGGCGATCGCCGCGTGCGAGCCGCGCTTCTCCGACGCCGACGGCGACGGCGTGAGCGACCCGGCGGACGACTGCCCGCTCGCGAGCAACCCCCTCCAGGAGGATCAGGACGGCGACACGCGCGGCGACCGGTGCGACAACTGCCCCACCGTCCCGAACCCCGACCAGGCCGACACCGATCACGACGGCGTCGGCGACGCCTGTCAGCCCTGAGGGGCGCGCGCGAGCAACTGTGGTAAGTTATCGGCGATGGACGTGCAGGCGATCCAATCGATCCTCAGGTCGTCGGACCTCGACGGCTGGCTGCTCTACGACTTCCATGGGATCAACCCGATCGCGCGCCGCGTGATCGGCCTGGGAGACGAACGCTTCGCCACCCGCCGCTGGTTCGGCCTGATCCCGGCGGCGGGCGAGCCGACCTGGCTCCACCACGCCATCGAGGCGCACCTCTTCTCGGACCTCCCCGGACGGCGGGTCCCGTTCGTCGCCTACCGCGAGCTTCAGACGAGCCTGCGCGACCTCCTCAAGGGCCTCAAGCGCGTCGCGATGGAGTACGTGCCCGGCGGCGCGATCCCGTACGTGTCCAGGGTCGACGCCGGCACCCTGGAGCTGGTGCGCTCCTCCGGGCCGCAGGTCGTGAGCAGCGCCGATCTGGTGCAGCACTTCGAGGCCCGCTGGACGCCCGAGGGGTTGGCCTCCCACCGGCGGGCCGCTCAGGGGCTCAAGGAAGTCCTGCAGGCGGCCTTCGACGAGGTGGCGCGGACCGTCGGGAAGCGACGCGCCGTCACCGAGTACTCGGTGCAGCGGTTCATGAGCGAGCAGTTCCGCCGCCGCGGACTGGTCCACGACCCGCCGATCGTCGCGGTCAACGCTCACAGCGGCAATCCGCACTACGAGGCGCGCCCCCGAGGCTCGTCCCCCTTGCGCCAGGGCGATCTGCTGCTCCTCGATCTCTGGTGCCGCGAGGAGAAGGAGGGGTCGATCTGGGCCGACATCACCTGGATGGCCTATCTGGGGCCGCGGGTCCCGGATCGGTACCGGGAGATCTGGGACATCGTCGCCGGGGCGCGCGACGCGGCGGTTTCCTATCTGAAAGAACAAGTCGGCCTGGGGAAGGCGGTGCGCGGGGCCGACGTCGACGAGGTGTCGCGCGGCTACGTGCGGGAGCGCGGGCACGCGGAGCACTTCATCCACCGCACCGGGCACAGCATCGGCCTCGAGGTCCACGGCAACGGCTGCAACATCGACAGCCTCGAGACGATCGACGCCCGGCAGCTGATCCCGCGCACCGGTTTCTCGATCGAGCCGGGGATCTACCTCGAGGACTTCGGCGTGCGCAGCGAGATCGACGTCTATCTCGACGAGCGCGGCGTCGAGGTCACCACCCCGATCCAGGACCAGATCGTCCCGCTCCTGTAGCAGCCCGTCCGGCGGCGGGCGGCCCCTACCTGAATCCGCGGAAGCCGCGCTCCATCCTGGCGATCATCCGGGCGAGGTCGTCGATCGTCGGGTAGTCGATCACCATCTGCTCGATCAGCTCCTCCCCCCAGCGCGGGTTCCGGCGGTAGGCCAGCTCGTAGAGGATCTCCCGCTCCGGGAGCCGCGGCTTGAGCCTCTTGAGCGCCTCGTAATCGCGCCTCAGGAGCCACCCCTGGAAGCGCACGCCGCGTATGATCCGGCGGTATCCCCAGAGGGCGGCCAGCAATCCCGCCACCACCGCGGCCGCGCGGAGGGAGACGCGGGAGACCAGGGCCAGCCCGGAGACGATCAGGACCCACTTCAGGAGGGCGAGCAGCGGATCGAAGAGCCGGTTGCGCGCGAGGGACGGCCGATCGAAATAGCGCCGGGCCTTCAGGTGGGTCCCGACGATCGAGGCCAGGAGGCCCGCGAGGACCAGGACGATCCCCGCGACGGACGTCATCCCGACGACTCTAGCACGCGGCGCCCTGCCGCGCGCAGGCGTGCCCGGAGAGCACGGCGCCCTCGATCGTCGCCGGCAGGCCGGTGGCGGTCCAATCGCCCGCCAGAAGCAGACCCGCGTACGGCGTCCGGAACGAAGGGCGCAGCGCCAGCGCCCCGCGCAGCGGAGCGATCGTCGCCCTCTTTTCCTTGATCACGAGCGCCTGGCGGAGCGCCGTCCGGCGCGACTCCGGGAAGCAGGCGTGCAGATCGTCGAGCGCCGTCCGGATCAGGACCTCGCGCGGGCGCTCGATGAGGTCCCGGGCGGCGCTGCAGACCAGGGTCACGCCGTGCAGTCCACCGCCGCGTGCCCCGAACGCCTCGCGGTTGAAGATCCATTGCCAGGTGCCGCCGAGGATGCCCGCGAACGGCAGGTCGATCACCGGGACGCCGAACCAGAGGTAGACCGAGACGATCGGCGAGGTCTCGAGGCGCCCCGCGCCGGAGAAGAACGGATCGGAGACGGCGTCGGGCGGCAGCGCCTCCAACAGGTCGTCCGGCGGGACGGCCGCGACCACCGCGCCCGCCTCGATCCTGGCGCCGTCCGCCAGGAGAACACCCGCGCAGCGTCCCTCGTCGATCAGGAGCCGCCGGACCTGCGCCCTGAGCCGGACTTCGCTCCCTTTCGTCCGGAGGTAGTGCGCGGCCGGAACGGCGTACAGATCGCTCAGCCCGACGCGCGCCAGGCCGAGCCGCGATCCCCCCGCGCCGCCATGGAATGCCTCCCGGAGGACCGCCAGGAACATCGCCGCCGAGGCCCGGTCGGGCGTCTCGTTCAGGCTGGCGATCGCCAGGGGATGCCAGAGGCGGCGGTTCGCCTCGGCGCCCTGCCCGAGGGCCGCGAGCCACTCGTCGACGCTGCGGTCGTCCAGCGCGTCGTCCCCTCCCCCGGAGACGGGCCGCGATCTCTTGGCGACGTCGCGCGCCACCCGCAGGAGGGCGAGGCGCCCCGAAAGGTCGAGGCCCGGGAAGCGCAGCATACCGAGCAGGACGTTCCAGGGGTGCGGCAGCGGCGGCAGGCGGAAGGCGGCGCGCCCGACGGCATCGGCCAGGGGGAGGTCGAAGCGGGCCTGCAGGCCGAGGCGGTCGCGCGCGCCGATCCGATCGAGGAGCCTGAGCGTCTCCCGATAGCACCCCATGAAGAGATGTTGACCGTTGTCGACGACGGCGCCGGTCTCCGCGTCGACCCACGATCGGGCCCGGCCGCCCAGGTAGGGCCGCGCCTCGAGCAGGAGAACCCGGGCGCCGGCTTCCGCCAGGGCGGTGGCGGCGGCGAGCCCCGCGAAGCCACCGCCCACCACGAGCGCGTCCGGGGCGCGGGCGTCGGCGCGTCGCCCGACGCCGGAGGTCACCCTCAGCCCCCCACGTGGCCCGTCGCCCAGGCCCGGAGCGCCACGCCGATCTGGGTCAGGCGGGGCACCGTGATGCGGCGCTCGAAGACCCGGAAGCGGTCGGCCTCGATCCGGTGGAGGAGCCGGCGGTAGATCGCGCCCATCACCTCCGCCGCCAGGAGGCGCGGCCGGTCCGGCTCCGGCAGCGCCGCGGCGGCGCTGTCGAAGTGGCGGCGCGCCCGCGTGACCTGGTGCCGCATGAGAGTCAGGAAGGCGGTGCTGCGCACACCCGCCAGGAGATCGGCCTCGCTATAGCCGAACTCCTCGATCTCGTCGCCCGGGATATAGATCCGCCCCCGCAGCGCGTCCGCCTTGAGATCCCGCAGGATGTTGGTCAGCTGCAGCGCGATCCCGAGGTCGACGGCGTAGTCGCGGCTCTTCGGATGGCGGCAGCCGAAGATCGACAGGCAGATGATGCCGACGGCCGACGCCACCCGGTAGCAGTAGCCGCGCAGCTCCTCGAAGGTGGCGTAGCGCCGCTTGTGGAGGTCCATCTCGACGCCGTCGAGCAGGTCGTCGAGCGGCTCGCGCGGGATCCCGAAGCGCCGGATGCATTCCTGGAGATCGCGCGCGACGAGGAGCGTGGGTGCGCCGCCGTAGCAGCGATCGATCTCTTCGCGGTGCCTGCGGAGCTCCTCGGCGGCCCGCCCCGCGCCGCCCGTTCCCTCGTCGGCCAGGTCGTCGATCACCCGGCAGAAGGCGTAGACCGCCTCGATCCCTCGCCGCTGGTGGCGCGGGAGCAGCCCGAACGAATAGTGGAACGACGAGCCCGACGAGGCCCACCCACGCCGGCACCGGATCTCCCGGCTCACGCCCTCCATCGCGCCGCCCTCCCGAGAATCCTCAGGGCGTCCCACGCCCCGAGCCGCGGCCGCCGCCGGAAGACGTCGTAGCCGGCCCTCTCGATCCGCTCCAGGATCCTCCAGCCGCCCAGCCAGGTGAGGCGGAGCTCGAGGCGGAGCCTGCCGCGCACAGCGTCGCACAAGGGCCGCCCCGCGGCGAGCAGGAGACGCGTCCTCTCGATCTGCTCCGCCATGAGCGTCCGGAAGCCGTCGGTGACCCGCCCGGCCCGCAGATCCTCCTCGGAGACGCCGCACCTCTCCCGTGCGTCGGCCGGGAGGTAGATCCGACCCCTGGCCATGTCGATCGCGACGTCCTGCCAGTGGTTGGTGAGCTGCAGGGCGGTGCAGAAGGCGTCCGAGCGCTCGATCCGTTCCGGGTCGGTGTAGCCGAAGAGCCGGAGGACCAGCCGGCCGATCGGGTCCGCCGACAGGTGGCAGTAGCGCAGCAGGGAGGCGGTGTCCGGGTGCCGGCCGCAGGTGGCGTCGAGGTGGAAGGCCCGGAGGAGGTCGCGGAACGGCTCCGGCGGCAGATCATGTCGTCGCACCGCCTCGCGAAGGGCGACGAAGACGGGATGGATCGCCTCACCGTGGAAACAGTCCTCCAGCATCCGCCCCCACTCGTCGAGCCGCTCCAGCCTTCGCCCCTCGTGCCCCGGCTCGTCGGCGAAGTCGTCCGCGATCCGCGCGAACGCGTAGATCGCCTCGACCGCAGGACGCACCCCGGCCGGCAGGAGCCGCGAGGCGACCGGGAAGTTCTCGTAGTGGTCGCGGACCAGGCTGGCGCAGAACGCCTGGGCCTCGCGGAGAGAGTGGGCGCTCCTCGGGGCGTCCGTCGGGCGAGACGCTGCGATCCCTGCCGGGGCCTGAGGCATGCGATGGCGGATGATATCACCGTTCCGCGGGACGGCCGACGGTCGCCGACATGGTGTATCATGCCCGCATCCCAACGCTCGAGGTGATCCTCATGTCCCTGGAACGGAAGCTCTTCATCGACGGGAAATGGCGGGGCACCGGACGGACCATGCCGGTGCTGAGCCCCTATGACGGCCACGAGGTGGCCCGGGTCCACCTCGGCGGCGAACAGGAGATGGAGGACGCCACCCAGGCCGCCCTGCGCGGCTTCGGGGAGATGCGCGTCCTGTCGCGCGGCCAGCGCGCCGACGTCCTGCGCCGGATCGCCGATGGCGTGGCGAAGCGCCGGGACGAGATCGCCGCCACCATGACCGACGAGATGGGCAAGCCGATCCAGTATGCCCGCGCCGAGGTGGCGCGCTGCGTCACCACCTTCACCCTGGCCGCCGAGGAGGCGAAGCGCTGGACCGGTGAGCTGGTGCCGGTCGACATCGAGGCGCACACCGCCGGCTACTTCGCGATGACCGTCATGGTCCCGCTGGGGCCGATCGCCGCCATCTCCCCCTTCAACTTCCCGCTCAACCTGGTGGCCCACAAGCTGGCCCCCTGCCTCGCCGTCGGCAGCAGCATGGTTCTGAAGCCGGCGCGGCAGACCCCGCTCGAGGCGCTCACCCTCGCCGAGATCGTCGCGGAAGCGGGGGCGCCTCCGGGCGCCTTCAACGTGGTGAACTGCGAGCCGACGGTCGGCGAGCGGCTGGCGACCGACGATCGCTTCCCGTTCCTGACCTTTACCGGGAGCGTGAGCGTCGGTTGGCGCCTCAAGCAGAAGGCCTGGAAGAAGCGCGTGACCCTCGAGCTGGGAGGGAACGCCGCCTGCATCGTCCACTCGGATGCCGACCTCGACTACGCCGTCCAGAAGTGCCTGGCCGGCGGCTTCGGCCAGTCCGGACAGTCGTGCATCTCGGTGCAGCGGATCCTGGTGCACGAGCCGGTCTACGCCGCCTTCGAGAAGAAGCTCTTGGAGGGGGTGGCGAAGCTGAAGGTGGGGGATCCCAAGGATCCCGCCACCGTCGTCGGGCCGGTGATCGACCCCGCCAGCGCCGATCGGATCGTCTCCTGGATCTCCGAGGCGAAGGGCGCGGGGGCGCGGATCCTCGCCGGGGGCACCAAGAGCGGCAACATCGTCCAGCCGACCGTGGTCGCCGAGGCGGCTCAGAGCCTCAAGATCTCTTGCCAGGAGGTCTTCGGACCTCTGGTCACGCTCGGACGCTACCGCGAGTTCGAGGAGGCGGTGCGCATCGCCGACGACTCCGCCTACGGGCTGCAGGCCGGCGTCTTCACTCATGACATCCGCCTCATCCGGCACGCCGTGCTCAACCTGAACGTCGGCGGCGTGATGGTGAACGAGGTCCCGACGACTCGCGTCGACTCCATGCCGTACGGAGGCACGCGCGACTCCGGCCTGGGCAGGGAGGGACCGCGCTACGCCATGCACGAGATGTCGGAGCCCCGCCTGGTGATGTTCAACCTCGACCGTTAGCCGAGCTTCGTCGCGGTGACGGATCTGCCGCGGGCCCGGGCCGGATCCGGCCCGGGCCCTCTTTTTGTCGGAACCCCGGCCGAGGGCCCCCGGTACAATCGTTCAGGATCGGCGGAGGGTGGATGGCCAGCGAGCCCACGGACGTCGAGCTGATCCGTGAGATCCTGGCGGGGCGGGTCGATCGCTTCGAGACCCTGATTCGCCGGTACCAGCGCCTGGTGGCGGCCGCGGCCCTGCGCATGGGCGTGTCGCGGCAGGAGGTCGAGGACGTGGCCAACGAGGTGTTCTACAAGGTCTACCGGAGCCTGAGCCGGTACGAGCCGACCCATGCCTTCTCGACCTGGCTGTACCGGATCACGGTGAACGCCTCGCTGGACCACAGGCGCAGCCGCCGCCACGACGCTCGAAGCGAGGGGATCCCGGCCGGCCTGGCCGACGGTCGCCCGTCGCCGTTCGAGACGGCCGGCGAGGGCGACCGGGCTCGGCGACTTCAGGAAGCGCTCGTGCGCGTCCCGCGCCACTACCGTGCCCCGCTGGTGCTTGCGCACGTCGAGGGGCTGCCGGTCGAGGAGGTGGCTCGCATCCTCGACCTGCCGGAGGGGACCGTCAAGTCGCGCCTGTTCCGCGCGCGGGCCATGCTGAAGGAGATCATCCTCAGGCACTTCCCCGACCTGGCGCCAGCCGGCGCCGAAGGAGACCGCTCATGAACCGGCGTCGTCTTCATCCTTCGCCCACGGACGACCCGGGGGACGCCTGGGTGGATCAGGTGCTCGCGCCACTGCGCCGCCAAGGCGTCGCACTGGACGTCGCGCCGGCGGTGATGGCGAGGCTCGCGGCGGCGCGCTCCCGCGGCCCGCTTCCCGCGATTTTCGCCCGGCCGCGGATCGCCTGGGGGCTGAGCGTCGGCGTCGGGGTCGCGGCCTTCTGCTTTTTGACAGCGACCGTGGCCGTCCTGGCGCGCGGCGGCGAAGGGATCGCGCAGCTCCGCGCGATCGCCGTCTCATCGAGGCGTCTGGCCTCGATCGCCTGGACCCTGGCGGTCACCGCCGGCGACCGGGTCGCCACGGTGGCCGCGCCGCTTCTCCGGACGATGGGGACCCTGATGGACGTGTCGGCGCCGCTTCTGCGCGGCGCCGGCCTGGCCGCGGCCACGGCGGGCGCCCTGTCGATCCTCATCAGCCTCTACGTCTTCACCCACGCCCGCGGGACCGCGCCGCCGACCGGCGCCCCGGCCGGCGTCCTTCGCCACGGAGGAACGCGATGAAGCCACGCTGGCCGGCCGCCCTGGTCGCCGTCACTCTCTGTCTCCTGGGCGCCGTGTCGTCTGCGCGCGCCACGCACCGGCACCACGCCAGCGTGGACATCGACGCCTCGGACAACGAGGACGTCTCCATCTCGGGCAAGGCCTACGTCGCGAAGGGGCAGGTCCACGAGGGAGACGTCGTGGCGATCTTCGGCGACGCGCGCATCGAAGGCGAGGTCACCGGGGACGTGGTGGTGATCATGGGCGACCTCGATCTGAGCGGCACCGTGAGAGGGGATGTCGTGTCGATCCTGTCCCACGCAAAGATCGCCGACTCGGCGAAGATCGCCGGCGATCTCGTGAACGTCGGCTGGACCCCGGAGGGGCAGGTCTCGAGGGCCCAGGTGGACGGCGAGCTCGTCAACGTCAACTGCCTGAGCCTGATCCCGTTCGCGGGGAAGGGAGGCGGCTGGTCGGGCCTGATGCGCCTCCTCTTCGTCATCAAGCTGATGAGGATGGCGGCGCTCTTCCTGATCATCCTCCTGATCACCGCCCTGGTGCCCCGCCGCCTGGCGACGATCGCGGCCGCCTTCCCGCAGCGCTGGGGATACGCCATCCTGGCCGGTCTCCTGGCCTACGCCGGCCTCGCCGTGGCCAGCGTGCTGCTCGCCGTGACGATCATCGGCATCCCGCTGGCCGTGGCGCTCGTCTGCGCGCTCCTGGTCATCAAGTGGCTGGGAGTCGCTTCGATCCTGTTCCTGATCGGGCAGACGGCCGGCCGGAACCTCTTCCAGCGGGAACTGCCCCACGTCGCCTCGGTCCTCGGCGGCTTCGTCGCCTACGCGATCCTCTGCCTGATCCCCGTGTTCGGCTTCGCCTTCAGCCTGGGGACGAGCATCGTGGCGGTCGGCATCGCGATCCTGACCCGCTTCGGGTCCGAGGAGCCCTGGCGCCGCGGCGGCGCCGCGGCGGCCGCCGCCCCCGCTCACGCTTCGGGCACCGTCCCCCCGGTGGCGCCGGACACAGCACCTCCCCGGCTCTAGACGCTCGCCCGGGGAAGGACTACGAGGGACCGCCGATCATCCGCAGGAACTGCGTGAGGGATCCGCTGCGGAGGAACGGGTTCTGCCGCTTCTGCTCGCCGAGCGTCGTCGAGGGGATCTCGGCGTAGTTGTGGCCCGGAAGGAGGATCGTCCGGTCGTCGAGGCGACCCAGGGTGCCGGTGAGACTCTGGTAGAGCCGCTCGGGATCTCCGCCGGGGAGATCGGTCCGCCCGCAGGCGTTGATGAAGAGGGTGTCGCCCGACACCAGCCGATCGCGCACCAGGAAGCACTGGCTCCCCGGCGTGTGCCCCGGCGTGTGCAGGAACTGTATCGTCACCTCCCCCAGCCGGAGCTCGTCCCCCGGGGCAACCGCTTTCAAGTTACCTCCCGCGTAGCGCAGCCATGGGAGCTCGTCCTTCTGGGCGTAGACCCTGGCGTCGGTCGCCTCGACCAGACGCTCGAGGCCGTTGGTATGATCCGGGTGCCAGTGGGTCACGAGGGCGGCGACGACCCTCCGGCCGTCCGCCTCGGCGGCGCGCAGGATCGCCTCGATGTCCCAGGCCGCGTCGACCACGGCCGTCTCCGGCGCGCCGGCCGGGCCGATCAGGTAGACGAAATTGGCCATCGGCCCGATCTCCATCTGCCTGAGGTAGAGATCCTGCGGCGCCATGCGTCCTCTCCTCCCCGTGCGATCGCGCGGACCTCATCGTAGCAACCGGCGCCCCGGCCCGCAAGGTGGATCGCAACCGGGTGCCTTCGCGGACCGCGGTGCCACGGGACGACCCGGGCCCTGTGGTACCATAGAATCACGATGCGCGGCGCGCGGCTCTCCACCTTCGAGGACTGGATCGAGTACTTCCGCACGTGGCAGGAGGAGATCGACCTCGACCCGGCGATCACCGCCGGCTACCGCTTCGAGGCGAAGTACGGAGACCTGCACACGGAGGCGATCGAGTTCGGGGACTACGAGGGGGAGAGGAGATGGGAGACCGTCCTCGAAGTCCCCGACCAGAGGATCCGCGATGCCCTCCTCCACCTCATCACCTACCAGGGGGACACCGAGTTCGGATCGGTCGAGCAGCAGCGCCACCTCGCGGCGACCGCCCCGAGCCCCACCGACCTCGAGACGCTCGTCCGGATCATGCGGGAGGAGATGCGCCACGGCTGGCAGATGTGCCACGTCCTGATCGGGCACTTCGGGTCGTCGGGCAGGGTCGAGGCGCAGAAGCTCCTGGAGCGCCGATCGTTCAAAAACCAGCGGCTGCTCGGCTCGTTCAACGTGCCGGTCGACAACTGGCTCGACTTCTTCACGTACACGCAGTTCGTCGACCGCGACGGGAAGTTCCAGCTCGGCATGCTGTCGCATTCCGCCTTCGCCCCCCTGGCGCGCAGCATGGGACCGATGCTGAAGGAGGAGTCGTTCCACCTCGGGACCGGGAACAGCGGCCTCAAGCGCATCGTCCGGGCGGGGCGGCTGCCGATTCCGCTGGTCCAGAAGTACTTCAACAAGTGGATCCCGACCGCCTATGACCTGTTCGGCACCGACGGCTCGTCCTCGGCGCACTGGGCCTACGTCTGGGGACTCAAGGGACGCTTCAACGAGGACCAGAACCGCGAGCCGGCCGACCGCGAAAGGCTCAACGAATACGCCCGTGAGCTCTACGTCCAGGAGGTCCGGGGGCTGATGGACGCCCTGAACCGTGATCGGCCGGACGGGGCGCCGGCGCTCTACCTCCCCGATCCGAAGTTCAACCGCCGGATCGGCGAGTTCGCGGGAGGCCGCTTTTCCGTGACCGGGGAGCGGCTCGATGACGCGTCCTATGCCCGCCACCTCGAGGAGGTCCTCCCCGGCGCCGCCGACCGCGAGGCGATCGCCTCCCTCAGCAAGGATCCGGGATGGATTCTCCCGCGCTGAGCCCCCTGCTCGCGTTTCTCCACAGCGCCCTGCCGATCCTGATCTTCGCGATCTGCGCCCTGACGATCGGGTACCGGTACTACTCCGCCTTCCTGGCGGCCCGCGTCATGGCGCTCGACGACGCCCGGGTCACGCCGGCCCATCGCCTCTACGACGGGCAGAACTATCATCCAATCGGCCGCTGGGTCCTGTTCGGGCATCACTTCGCCGCCATCGCCGGCGCGGGACCGCTCATCGGACCGGTCCTGGCCGCGCAGTTCGGCTGGGCGCCGGGGCTCCTGTGGCTCGTCGTGGGGGTGGTCCTGGGCGGCGCGGTCCACGACTTCGTCATCCTGGCCGCCTCGGTGCGCCGCGACGGGAAGTCGCTCGCCGAGATCGCCCGCTCCGAGATCAACCCGTTCGCCGGCTTCACCGCCATGCTGGCGATCCTGTTCATCGTCGTCATCGCCCTGGCGGGCCTCGGCTTGGCGGTCGTGAACGCCCTGCAGCACTCCCCCTGGGGGACCTTCACGATCGCGGTGACGATCCCGCTGGCGCTCTTCATGGGGTTCTACATGTACCGCTGGCGGAAGGGGGCCTTCAGGAGCGGGACGATCATCGGCGTCGCGGGTCTGATCCTCGCGGTGGTCGTCGGCCGGTACATTCCGGGCTCGTTTCTCGAGCCGTGGTTCACTTTCACGAAGACCCAGCTCACCTGGCTCCTGGCCACCTACGGCTTCGTCGCCTCGGTCCTGCCGGTCTGGATGCTCCTCTGCCCGCGCGATTACCTGTCGTCGTACATGAAGATCGGCACCGTGGCGGCGCTGGCGATCGGCGTCCTCCTGGTGGCGCCCCGGATCCAGATGCCGGCCTTCACCCCGTTCGTGTCGGGGGGCGGGCCGATCATCCCGGGGAAGGTGTTCCCCTTCTGCTTCATCACCATCGCCTGCGGGGCGATCTCCGGCTTCCACTCCCTGGTCTCCTCGGGCACGACGCCGAAGATGCTCGACAAGGAGTCGGACGCCCGGGCGATCGGCTACGGCGCCATGCTGTGCGAGGGGTTCGTCGGGGTGATGGCGTTCATCGCCGTGCTGTCGCTCGCTCCGCCTGACTACTTCGCCATCAACGTCCCGCCCGAGCGATTCAAGACGCTCGGCATGGAGGTGGTGAACCTCCCCGAGCTGTCACGCGAAGTCGGGGAGGACGTCGCCGGCCGGACCGGCGGCGCCGTGTCGCTGGCGGTCGGCATGGCGCACATCTTCGCGAACATCCCGGGCCTGCGCGGACTGATGGCCTACTGGTATCACTTCGCCATCATGTTCGAGGCGTTGTTCATCCTGACCACGATCGACGCCGGCACGCGCGTGGCCCGCTTCCTGTTGCAGGAGTTCCTGGGGAAGTTCTACAAGCCGATGGAGCGGACCGACTGGATGCCGGGGGCGGTGATCGCCTCCCTGCTGGTGGTCGGTGCGTGGGGCTACTTCATCGACACCGGGACGATCAGCACGATCTGGCCGATGTTCGGTATCGCCAACCAGCTCCTCGCGGCGATGGCGCTGTCGATCGGGACGACGGTGATCATCAAGTCGGGACGACCGCGCTACGCCTGGGTGACGCTCCTGCCGCTCGCCTTCGTCGCCACGACCACGCTGACGGCAGGTTGGTTGTCGATCACCGACATCTTCCTCCCGATGGCCCGCCAGGCGGCCGCCGCCGCGGTGCGCTTCCAGGGGTACCTGAACGCGGGCCTGACCGCGGTGATGATGACCTGCATCGTCCTGACCATCGGCAACTGCGTCCTCGCCTGGATCGGGCACCTCGGCGCCCGGGCTCCCGCTCCCGCCGCGATCGACAACTAGTCCAGGCCGCGCTCCCCCGCGGTCCACTCCTGCATGAACGGGATGGCACGGGCCATCAGGCCGTGGTTGGTCGCCAGCAGCCCGTAGTGGCCGCGGTCCAGCCAGTGGAGGCGGGGGCGGCCCCAGGCATTCCAGAGGCGGCGGACGGAAGCGGGAAGCATGATTCGGTCGTAGCGTCCGGCGATCAGGATGATCCTCTCCTTCGGGACCTTGGGGCGGAAGGCGCCGGGAGAGATGATCTTCCAGGCGCGCGCGATCTTGGACCGATCGAGCATGCCGCAGGCGGCCAGATCCTCCCGGATGTTCCTGCCGAGCGGCGTGTCGAGGATCGGCGAGATCGGCGAGTCCCCCGCCCCACCCAGGACCACGAACGACCAGCCCCCCCGGACCGCCGCCATGATGCCGGCGAGGTACGCTCCGAGCGAGTACCCGAACAGGCCGATGCGATCATGCCCCGCCGCACGCAGCCAGGCGGCGGCCCCCAGCATGTCGATCACCCCTTGGCGGAAGGCTTCGACCGTCAGGACGACGTCCGCGGAGACGACCAGCTCGCCGCTGTAGGCGCCGGGAGGGGTCCGCTCGAAGTGCAGCGGGTGTGCCACGAAGACCACGGAGAAGCCAGCCTTGAGGAACGGGCGCACGTACAGGTGCTCGATCGTCTTCAGGGTCCGGTGCGCCCAGCCGTGGCTGATCAGGACCACCGGGGCGCCGTGGGCGCGGACGATGCGGTAGAAGCGGCCGACCGCCACGTTGGTCTCGGGGAACTTCATCGGGTGGAGGGTCGGGAAGGTGAAGCGGATGACCTCCGCCCCCGCGGTCCGTCCGACCACCCTCTCCGCGACGCGCGGCACCGCGCCGTCGGCATGGTAGAAACGCCCGGGATCCTCGAAGTAAGCGGGAGCGTCCAGGGATGACCAGGCGTCCCCCGTGGTCGCGAGGACGCGCCCTCGCTCGTAGGTGATCTTGTACCAGATCCGGAACCGGTCGAAGGAGATGTTGAGGGCACGAAGCAGGCGCGCCCGGCCGCGGCTCCGCCGCGGCGCGGCCGATCGTCCCACGTCTCTCTCCCGAGCCGCCATCGTCAAGGAGAGAGCCGCTGGCTGTAGAAGGTCTCGACGGGGGCCTCGGGCACGCGTCGGCGCACCTCCGCCGCCAGGGCGTCGACCTCCTCGTCCTCGAGGGGCGTGACGTACGACTCGGCGGGTGGGCGGGCGACCGTGTAGACCTGAATCCCCTTGATCCTCCCCCCTCCGTCGAGGATCTCGCGCACACGATCGCAGTAGGCCGTGACCTCCTCTGCGGAGGGTCCCTCCCCCTTCACCTTCATGAAGAGGCTCTGCAGGACGATCGGCCTGGCGCGCGCCGCCTGCAGGATGTTCGCGAGCACCCTCGCGAACGGGATCGTGGTGCGATCGATCAGGCGGTAGTACGGCTCCGTTCCGGCGTCGAGCTTCAGCCAGAACTCGCCGTGATCCTCGTCCATCAGGCGCATCGCCTCCTGGACCCTCGGCCGGTCGAGCAGCGTCGCGTTGCTGAGCAGGATCACCTTCAGGTCGGGCAGCCCCGCCTCGCGCTTGATTCGCAGGGTGTCGCGCACCACGCCGGCGAAGTTCGGGTAGGAGGGAGGCTCGCCGTCGCCGGCGAAGGTGATGTCGCGGAGGACGCGGAGCGGCCCGGGCAGCGCGCGGAACTCCGTCCTGTCGAACAGGGCGCCGCTCCTCGCCTCCTCCAGCATGGCCCGCAGCTCCTCCCGCAGGAGCGCCTCGTCCACCTCGCGCACCGCGGGCGGGGTCGTGCGATCGACCTGGCAGTAGATGCAGTCCCAGTTGCAGAGGGTGTCGGGATTCAGGTTGATGCCGATCGAGATGCCGCGGGCGCGGCGCGACAGGACCGGGTAGACGTACCGGTTCTCGCGATACCTGCGCGGATGGCGGCCCACCGAGGCCGTCTCGGTCCCCTTCGTCTCGTCGGTCATGCCCCCATTATAATCGGCGCCATGCGGCCCGCGCGCGCACGCGCCCTCGCGAAGACCCTCGTGGACTGGTACCGCCGTCACGGGCGCGACCTCCCCTGGCGGCGCACCCGCGACCCGTACCGCGTCTGGGTCTCGGAGGTGATGCTGCAGCAGACGACCGTGCGGGCGGTGGTCCCCTACTACCGGCGGTTCCTGCGGCGCTTCCCGACGATCCGCGCGCTGGCCCGGGCACGTCTCCCGGTCGTCCTCGCGTCCTGGTCCGGGCTCGGGTACTACCGGCGGGCGCGTCACCTGCACGAGGCGGCCAGGTGCGTCGTGCGATCGCATGGTGGGCGCTTCCCCCGCGGGCCCGAGGAGGTGAGGGCGCTCCCGGGCGTCGGCCGGTACACCGCCGGAGCGATCCTGAGTATCGCGTACGGGGATCCTCAGCCGGTCGTCGATGGCAACGTCGCGCGCGTCCTGTCGCGGCTCCTCCTGCTGCGGGGCGACCCGCGCTCTCCCGGCGGCGAGCGGCGCCTCTGGGATCTGGCGCGGCTCCTGGTCGAGGAGGCCTCCTCGGCCGGGGATCTGAATCAGGCGCTGATGGAGCTGGGGGCGACGATCTGCGTCCCGTCCGTGCCCGACTGCCCGCGCTGCCCGCTGAGGCGCCGCTGCGCCGCCCGTGCGGCGGGAGTCCAGAGATCGATCCCCGCCCCGAGGAGGCTCCGCGCGCCCGTGACCCTGCGCCACGCGGTCGCCCTCGTCGCCAGGGATGGACGGTTCCTGATGCGCCGCCGGAATGCGACGGGGCTGATGGACGGCCTGTGGGAGTTCCCTGCGCTCGGCGGCGCGGCCGGTCGCGGCCCGCGGCCGGACGATGAGCGGGATCGGCTGAGGCTGCGCTCCCTCGGAACGATCGTCAGGCTGCGGCACTCGGTCACCTATCGGCGCCTCCTGGTCGAGGTCCACCGCGCGCGCCTGCTGGGCGAGCCGCGGGGCGCTCGCTATAGGTGGATCGCACCGCGCACGGTCCGCCGCCTGCCGACGTCGTCTCTCGTCACCAAGGTGCTCCGGGCGCTGCAGCGAAGGCCAGGTTTGACCGGCCTTCCGCGTCTGTGCTAGGGTTCCACCTTCGCATGTACAGGGTGACCGAGACCGTCGACTTCTGCTACGGCCACAGGCTCCTGCGCTATCAGGGGAAGTGCGCCCACCTCCATGGCCACAACGGTAGGGTCGAGATCGAGTTGAGCTCCGGCTCTCTCGACAATCAATCGATGGTGGCCGATTTCGGCGACATCAGCCGCATCGTCAGGGGATGGATCGAGCAGAACCTCGACCACCGGATGCTGCTGCACAAGGACGATCCGCTGGTCGCGGTGCTCAGGCGGCACGACGAGCCGGTCTTCCTCGTGGATGGGGACCCGACCGCGGAGTCGATCGCCCGCCTGATCTACGACTTCGCCGCGTCCCAGGGCCTCAAGGTCACGCAGGTCCGTCTCTGGGAGACCGACTCGTCGGTCGCGTCCTACGCTCCCGCGGGACGTTGAGGCCGGTTCGAGTGGGCCCGGCCTCCCCTCCGTGACCCTCCTGCGCGAAAGCTTCGCCGCCATCAACGCCCGCTTCCACCTGGTCGGCTTCTACACCCTGTCCTGGCTCCTGCTGATCCTGGTGGCCGACCTGAGCAGCCGGCAGCCGCCGGACGATTCGGCCTCCGACCTGGCCGTCGTCCTGGTCCTCGTCTTCTTCTGCCTCACCTACTGCGGGCTCCATGGCCTCGTCTACCACGCCGCCGCGGGCAGGCCGCCCGGCCCGGTCTTTCTGCGCTATGCGGCCGCCCTGCCGCTCCCCTTTCTCTGGGTCCTGTTCAAGGTCTTCGTCCTGGTCGGCCTGCCGGCCTCCGCGGCTCTCGCCGCCTCTATGCAGCTGGCGGGCCCCGGGACCCCTCCCGACCGGCAGCTCATCGGCTTCGTCTTCTGGACCGCTCCGGTCTTCGGCCTGGCGGCGGAGATCCTGACGCTGTACGCCCTGCCGCTGGCGATCGTATGGCGTGAGCGCGGCGCGCCAAGGACGCAGATCCGGGAGGGGCTGCGGCTCTGGCGCGAACGTGCCGGCGACTCGCTGCGGCTCACCGTCCTCCTCGTCCTCTGGGTGGCCATGGAGGGAGCGTTGCACTACGCGAGGGGCCTGGAGGTGAAGCCGATCGCCCCCGACGTGCCGGAGGCGCTGGTCCTCTTCGTCACCTGCTACCTCAAGCTGGTCGCGTTTTACGGTGCGAGCCGGGTCGTGCTGGCGCGCTTCGACCCGGAGACCCGGCGCGACCTCCTGGAGGATGGCGTCCCGAACACCCCCGGACCGCCGGCGTAGGCGGTCGGGTCGGGGATCCCGGCGCGGCGGAAGGCGAAGATCCGCTCCGCGCACTTGCAGCAGTCGCCGCAGTGGCCCCCGCCCGGTCGCGGATTCACGCACGAGAATGTCAGGGCGAGCGGCAGGTCGCGCCCGCGCCTGATCACCTTGTCCTTCGTGAGCCGCCGGTAAGGTGTACGGATGCGAACCGTACGGCCGAGGCCGGCCGAGAGCGCGCGCTCCATCCCCCTCAGGAAGATCGGCGTCGAGTCGGGGAACGGATTGGCATCGAGGATCCCCGAGAGGAGCACCGGGAATCCACGCAGCGCGCAGAACGTCGCCGCCTTGCTGAACAGGGTGATGTTGCGCCCCGGGAGGTAGACCGATCCGTCCCCCTCGTGGAAGCCGGGCGTGCGGCGTCCCCCGGTGCTCCAGTGCGTCCCGTAGAGATCGGCCATCGGCACGTCGATGACGGCCAGGGGCCGGAGGCGGGGGGACGTCAGCGCGCGCAGGAACCGTCTCAGCCAGAGGATCTCGGCGGGCTCCCAGCGCAGTCCGGCCCGCACGTAGAGCGGCTGCACGCGCTCATACGCGCGGAGCGCGTCGCGCAGCAGCACGGCCGAGTCGAGCCCGCCGCTCACCAGGACGCAGGCCGCCCTCGCGCCGCCTCGTTTTCTCCCCGGAACGCCCAAGGCTCGCACCCCCCTAACGTCCGGGAGCGGGTCTAGGAGCGCAGCTTGTTGGTCGGCTTCTTGGGAGGGTCGTTCGCCGGCCGCGGTGTGGGCTGCGGGGTTCCCTTGAAGGTGGGGGTCAGGTCCTTGTTGATCTTGGCCCATTCCGGGGACTCTTCCTCCGTCTCCACGATCGCCTCGATCGGGCACTCCGGGAGGCAAGCCCCGCAGTCGATGCACTCTTCAGGGTCGATGATCATGAAGACCTCGCCCTGGTAGTCGCCGGGGTGGATGCAGTCCACGGGGCAGACGGCCACGCAGGTGGCGTAGCGCTCGCCCAGGCACTTTTCCGTGATGACGTAGGACACGTTCGAAGCCTCCTCTAGTGGGGTTCCCCAATCGAGCCGGCGCGATGTTAGCACACAAGCTCCCCCGCTTGTAAAGCGCCGGTCCCGCGGGCCTTGGAGCGCCCCCGGGACGGACGACGGCGCGTCCCGCGCCTCCCGCAGATTGCCGCCGCCGCCCCGGAACCTATATTGGGCGCGGTGTCCGAAGCGATCGCCGTTTCGGAAACGTAACGCGAGCCCGCCCGGGAACCATGAGGGACGGCTCGCCTGGGAGCCTCGGTGAACCACGCACGTGCCCGGCGCGTCGCCGTCATCGGCCTCGTGATCCTCACCCTCATCGTCTGCGCGCGCGCCCTCTCGCCGGCCCGCGGCGCGAGCCGCGAGGCCCAGGCGAGCCGCGGCGCGCGCGCCCGGGCCTCTTCGGTCGCTCGGCGCCTGCCGCCCGCGGCCCCGGCGATCTCGTTCGCGATCGAGGAAAGGGGCGGCGTCCTGGCCGGCGCGACGACCCTCCACCGCACGCTCCAGGTGCGCGGCGCGCCCCCCTGGTCGGGCGAGCTCGTGATCGACTGGGAGGCCCGCATGGAAGGGGCCGCTCCCCTGCGCGGCCGGGAGCGCGTATCGGTCCGCAAGGGAGGGCTCGCGCGCCTCGTCCTCTCGGTCCCGCTGCCGCCGATCGACCGTCCGGCGGGGCTCGACCTCGTGCTGCAGGCGAAGGATGCCGGCGCCCTGGTCGGCGAGGCGACGTTCCCCTTCACGCTCTACCCGGCCGCGCTGGCGGGACCGCTTCTCGATCTCTTCGGCCGCGCGCGCGCCGCACTCTACGATCCCGGGGGCCGGGCGGGCCGGGTCCTGAGCTCGCTCGGACTCGCCTTCGAGGAAGTCGTGTCGCTCGAGGATCTGGCGCTGTTCGAGGGCGACCTGATCGTCGTCGGCCCCGGCGGGTTCACGCGAGGGCGCGAAGAGCTGGGGCCAATCCTGGCCGCCCGCGCCCGCACCGGGATGCGCGTGCTGATCCTCGACCAGCCGAACCTGCCCGCCACCCTCAGCGAGGAGCTCCGGCTGTGGCCCTCGTTCCGCGCCAGCGCGGGAACGAGCGTCCTGATCTCCACGGAGCATCCGGTCCTGCGCGGTCTGGCCGCGGAAGGCGGCGCCGGCTATCTCTCCGCGGCCCTCGGCCGGGTCCGCCCGCTCCTGCCGCCCACGCGCGGAAACTTCCGCGTCCTGGCCGAGGTGCGCGTGGCGAGCGGCCCCTCCTGGCAGGAAGGAGTCGCGATCCTGGAGATCCCGATCGGGAGCGGGACGGTGCTGGCGGCCCAGGCCTCCCTGTGCGCCGACTTCGATCGGGACCCGAGGCCGCGCATCCTGCTTGCGAACGCCCTCGCCTATCTCCTCGGCGACCGCCCGCGGATCGGACGCGCCTTCCTCTACGGCGGCGGAACCGACAGCCTGCCTCTGTGCCTTCGGCATCTCGCCCCGTACGTGCAGACTGCGCCCTCCGATCTGGAGGGCGTCGAGCTTCTCCTCGCGCCGGGAGACTGGCAGGCGCCGCGCAGCCGGACCGTCGCGGGCTTGCCGCCCCTCGCCCGCGTCGATCGCTTCCTCCACGAGGGGGGTACCCTCGTCCTGCTCGATCCTCAGGCGCTGGTCCTCGACTATCTCGCCCGCCTGACGGGATCCGAGGTCTACTTCGAGGAGACGCAGCCCGCCCCCCTGTTCGGCACCGCGGCGGCGTCGCTGCCGATGCTCGAGGGGATCGCCCCGGAGGATCTCGATCTTCTGAAGCGCGCGCCACGCGCGGAGTTCCGGCTTCGCCCGCGCTCCGGTCCTGGCGGGGTCGAGACGATCCTGCTGGCGCCCGGCCTGGCCCGCTACCGCGTCGGCCGCGGCACTCTCGTGGCGCTGACGCTCCCGGACGCCTCGGAGTGCCCTTCGCCGCCCACCTCGAGCCTGCTCGCGCGCCTGCTGACCAACCTCGGCGTTCCCCTCGATCCCGGCCCCGGCATCGACGTCCGGGCGATCACCCGGCTCAACGAACCGGCGAGCCCGTAGGCCCCCGGCCACGGCACCTCCTCTATAATTCCCGCCCGCGCCCGGCGATCGGCGCCGGAGCACCGAGGAGCCGCCCATGCCCGCCATCCGGAAGAGGACCGCACGCGTCCTGGTCGCCGCCGGGCTCGCCCTGGCCGGCGCGGCGCCGCAGACCCTCGCGCAGCGCCAGCCGGTGCTGCAACAGATCAAGCTGCCGCACCCGTATTACTACCGTGAGATGTACCTCCCCCAGGTCACCAGCGGCCCGAGCGCCGTCGCCTGGTCCCCCGACGGCCGGGAGCTCGTCCTCTCGATGCAGGGGTCGATCTGGCGGCTCGGCCTGGGGACGACCATCGCGACCCAGCTCACCGCCGGGCCGGGGTACGACTTCCAGCCCGACTGGTCCCCCGACGGCCGCTCCATCGTCTACGCCTCGTACCGCGACGATGCCGTGGAGCTCCGCCTGCTCGACCTCGCCTCCGGACGCTCGCGGCCCCTCACCGCGAACGGCGCCGTCAACGTCGAGCCGCGCTGGTCGCCCGACGGCACGCGGATCGCCTTCGTCTCGACCGTCGATCGCCAGCGCTTTCACATCCACGCCCTCGCCATCGACGCCGGCGGCGAGCCGGGCGAGATCGAGCAGCTCACCGACGACCACGACAGCGGGCTGCCGCGTTACTATTACAGCCCGTTCGACCACTTCCTCTCGCCCACCTGGTCCCCGGACGGGACGGAGATCCTCTTCGTCTCGAACCGAGGCCACATCCATGGAACCGGCGGCTTCTGGCGGATGAAGGCGCGGCCGGGCGCGAAGGCGCGCGAGGTCCGCTACGAGGAGACGACCTGGAAGGCGCGCCCCGACTGGGCCCCCGACGGCCGCCGGGTCGTCTACGCCTCGTACCTCGGACGGCAGTGGCACCAGCTCTGGCTGATGACCGCCGAGGGGGGCGACCCGTTCCCGATCTCGTACGGGGAGTTCGACGCGACCGCCCCGCGCTGGTCGCCCGACGGGCGGCGGATCGCCTTCGTCTCCAACGAGGGCGGGAACACGTCCCTGGCCATCGTGGAGATCCCGGGCGGCCGGAGAGAGCGGATCGGGATCGAGGAGCGGCGCTACCTCGGACCGACCGGCCGCCTCCGGATCAGCGTGGTCGATCGAGCCACGGGACGGCCGCTGCCTGCGCGCGTCTCGGTCACCGGGCCGGACGGCCGCTCCTTCGCGCCGGACGACGCCTGGCGCCACGCCGACGAGGCGTTCGATCGGAGCGAGCGCCGCTTCGAGTACGGTTACTTCCACACCGCCGGGACCTCGGAGCTGACGGTGCCGGCCGGTCCCGTGACGGTCGAGATCATGAAGGGACCGGAATACCGCATCGACCGCCGCGAGATACGGGTGCCGGCCGGCGCGACGGTCGTCCACCGCGCCGCGCTCCTGCGCTTCGTCGACCTGCCCGCGAAGGGATGGTGGGGGGGCGACCTGCACGTCCACATGAACTACGGAGGCGCCTACCGGAACGATCCCGCGCACCTCGCCCTGCAGGCCCGGGCCGAAGGGCTGAACCTGGTGGAGAGCCTGATCGTCAACAAGGAACAGCGCGTCCCGGACATCGCGTACTTCCGGACGACGCCCGACCCGGTCTCCACGCGCGACCTGCTGATCGCGTTCGGCCAGGAGTTCCACACCAGCGTCTGGGGCCACACCGCTCTTCTGGGGTTGACCGACCACTACCTCCTTCCCGACTACGCCGGGTACGTCAACACCGCGGCCGCCAGCCTCTATCCTCACAACGCCGCGGTGCACGACCTGGCGCATGCCCAGGGGGCGCTGCTCGGTTACGTCCACCCCTTCGACAGCCGGCCGGACCCCCTCGACGCGCAGGAGCCGCTCACCTACGAGCTGCCGGCCGACGCCGCTCTCGGGAGGATCGACTATCTCGAGGTGATGGGGTTCAGCGACCACCTGATCACGTCGGAGATCTGGTACCGCCTCCTGAACTGCGGCTTCCGCATCCCGGCCGGGGCCGGGACCGACGCCTTCCCGAACTTCGCCTCGCTGCGAGGCCCGGCGGGCCTTCTGCGCACCTATGTGAAGGCCGGCCCCTCCCTCGACCACCGGAGCTTCCTCGCCGGCCTCAGGGCGGGCCGGACCTTCGTGACCAACGGACCGATCCTGGAGTTCTCGCTGGGGGGAAAGGAGGCGGGAGAGTCGATCCGGCTGTCGCCCGGGCGCCATGCCCTCGAGGCGCGCGTCGCCGTGCGCTCGATCGTCCCGCTCGATCACGTGGAGATCATCGTGAACGGCAAGGTGACCGCGACGATCCCGCTGGCGGGCGATCACCTCTCCGCGGAGGGCAGGCTCTCCCTGACGGTCGCGGAGAGCGGCTGGTACGTGCTTCGCGGCTGGGCCGATCGCGCGACGACGCCGATCCTCGACCTCTACCCGTTCGCGACCACGAGCCCGATCTACGTGGAGGTGGGGGACAGCGAGGTCCGGTCGAAGGCCGACGCGGAATTCTTCATTGCCTGGATCGACCGGCTGATCGCCGCGGCCGGGGGCCACGACGCCTGGAACACCGCCGAGGAGAAGGAGGCGGTCCTGAGAACACTCACGGAGGCGCGCGCCGTTTACCTCGAGCGCGCGGTCGACGAGGCGCTCCCGGCGCCGAGGATCTCGGGCGTGACCGGAACGCCGGGCGCGAGGATCAGGAGGTCTTGGCGGCCGGCTTCGCCACGTCGCAGGAGCGGGCGATCTTCTTCCCTTCCTTCTCGATGAACCGCACCGTCACCGAGTCTCCGGCCCTGACCTCGTCCAGGCTGGAGGCCTTGCCGCGGATCATCACCTTCGCATCGGGGGCGAGCTCGAAGGCGACCTGCTTCCTGGCTCCGCCCTTCAACGTCTCCTTCACCGCGAAGGTGCGGGAGGCGGCGTCGACCGACACGACCTCGCCGACGACCGTGTGCTCCGCGCCCGCGGCCTCGCGCTCGCCCTTCCGGTCCAGCGCACGAGAGGGGCCGGCCGCGAGCACGATGAGGGCCAGCACGAACGCGATCGACACTCCGATCGAGCGTATCACCCGTCACCCCTGAAGGCCGAAACAGCGGGGGGCGCGGCCTGTCGGAGCCGCGCCCCCTCGATTCAGACTCGTGCACTTCCCGGACGCGGCTATCCCTTCTTGGCAGGGGTCTTCGCCGTGCTGACCTCCTGGGCGATCTCCGCGCCGTCCTTCTCGGTGTACCTGACCGACACGTGGTCACCCGCCTTCAGCTCATCGAGGGACCCGGCCTTGCCGTGGATCATGACCTTCGCCTTCTCGTCGAGCGTAAAGGTCGTGTCCTTGTCCTTTCCCTTCACCGTGATCGTCTTGGCGGTCGCGTCAACGGTGACCACCTCGCCGGTCACGTGGTGGCTCGCCGGCTTGGCCGCCTTCTTCTGGGCAGCCACAGCGAAGGACGCCACCGCGCACGCAAACAACACCACCATCCCCAGCACCACGCTCTTCCGCATGCAGAATCACCTCCTCCCGCGGCTCATGGCATAGATGTAGTCGCGCCTTCGAAGAGCAAGCTCGATGCCACGCGGGCGCCCGACGCCACGGGCGACGCCCAACCTCCTGGGATGGCAGCGGTTACAGGTTAGGATGGAGAGGCGGAGCCGCCGTGGACGGACCGGCTCACACCTTCGGGCGTGCACGATTCGGGGCAGTGGGTGCACCATCCGGGGCAACCTCGAGCGGATCGTCGGGCTCCCCCTCCCCCCATTCCGCAGGAGCGGCCGCCTCCCCTTGCGCCGGCCTGGAGAGACCGAACTTCTCGAGGCGGTACTGGAAGGTCCTGCGGGTCATGCCGAGGAGACGCGCCGCCCGCGACACATTGCCGCTCTTGCGCAGGGCCTGCTGCAGCAGGCTCCTCTCCAGCACCTCGAAGGAGATCCCGGTGTCGGGAAGCTCGACCGCCAGAACCCCGTCGTCGCTCCCCTCGTGCACCTCCTGCGGAAGGTCCTCCACGGCGATGCTCGGGCCCTCCGCGAGCAGGACCGCCCTCTCGATGGCCGACTCGAGCTGGCGGACATTCCCCGGCCAGGGGTAGCGCAGCAGGGCCGACAGCGCCTGCCGGTCGATCCCGTGCACCGGCTTGCCGGAGGCCGTGGCGTGCCGGGCGATGAAGTGATCGACGAGGCGCGGGATGTCGGTCGTCCGTTCGCGCAGGGGCGGGAGGGAGATGGTCAGGACGTTCAGCCGGTAGTACAGGTCCTCGCGGAAGCGCCCCTCCTGCATGAGCCGCGTGAGGTTCTTGTTGGTCGCCGCGAGGATCCGCACGTCGATCGGAACCGGCGCGTTCCCCCCCACGCGGCGGATCTCCTTCTCCTGCAGGGCGCGCAGCAGCTTGGCCTGCAGCGCCAGCCCGAGATCACCCACCTCGTCCAGCAGGAGCGTGCTGCCGGAGGCCTGCTCGAACAGGCCGATCTTGCGCGCGACCGCCCCGGTGAACGATCCCTTCTCGTGACCGAAGAGCTCGCTCTCCAGGAGAGGCTCCGGGATGGCCGCGCAGTTGATGGCGTGGAACGGACGCGAGGCGCGCGGCGAGTTGTAGTGGATGGCCCGCGCGATCAGCTCCTTGCCGGTCCCCGACTCGCCATAGATCACGACGGTCGAGGCGCTGGGGGCGACCTTCATCACCATGCGGGAGACCTCCTGCATCTTCCCGTGATCGCCGATGACGTTGGCCAGCGAGAAGCGGTCGACCAGCTGCATCTGCAGCGCGAGGTTCTCGCGCAGGAGGCGCGTCTTCTCGATCGCCCGGCGCACGGCCAGCACGACCGTGTCGCGCACCAGCGGCTTCGTCAGGTAGTCGAACGCGCCCTTCTTCATCGCCTCGACGGCGGTGTCGATCGTGCCGTGGGCGGTCATGATGATCACGCAGGACTGAGGCACCACGCGCGACGCCTCCTCGAGGAGATCGATCCCGTCCCGGCCGGGGAGCTTCAGGTCGGTCAGGATGACCGCGGCCGGCGCGTCCCGCAGGGAAGCGGCCGCCCCCTCGGTCGTGGCGGCGGTGTCGACGTCGTATCCCTCGCGGCTCAGGATCGTCCTGAGGATCTCGAGCTGGCGCGGCTCGTCGTCGACCACCAGGACCCGATCCGGTTCCATCGTCGTCGGCTCCCCGCGATCAGGCGGCGTCCTTCGACGCCGTCGTCGCCTGCGGACCCTGGGTCGGAATCTCGACCCGGAAGGTCGTTCCGGCGCTCGGCGCGCTCTCCACCTGGATCTCGCCGCCGTGGTCCTGGACGATCCGCTGGGTGATCGCCAGCCCCAGGCCGACCCCCGCCTCGCGCGTCGAGAAGTACGGCTCGAAGATCCTTTCGAGGTCGGCGGCGGCGATGCCGGCGCCGGTGTCGCGGAAGACGATCGACGCCGCCGGCATCCCCCCGGGCGTGCGGCCCGGCGCGGCCTCCACCTCCAGCCTGCCGCCCGTCGGCATCGCCTGGATCGCGTTGATGACGACGTTGAGGAAGCAGGTCCGCAGCCCCTCCGGGTCGGCCTGGACCGATGGGAGGTCGGGACCGATCCGCCGCACGATCTCGATCCTCTGCTCCTTCGCCTTGGCCGACGTCAGCGACAGGACCTCGTCCAGGATCTCGTCGACCCGGCAGGGACGGAGCGCCAGCCGCGGCGGACGACCGTAGCTCAGGAAATCGCTCACCATCCGGTCGAGCCGGGTCAGCTCGCCGCGTACCGAGGCTATGATGGAGGCGTACTCCGCCCCCCGCTCCAGATCTGCCGGCCGGCACTCGCTCCCCAGGTGATCGACGCTCAGGCTGATCAGGTTCAGGGGGTTGCGGATCTCGTGCGCCACAGCGGCCGCCAGCTTACCGACCGCCGAGGCGCGCTCGGCCCGGCGCAGGCGCGCCTCGAGCGCCCGCTGCTCCTTGAGCCGGTCGACCATCTGGTTGAAGGTCGTGATTAGACGTCCCACCTCGTCCTGGCCGCCCGTCTCGACGCGGGCCTCGAGGTCTCCCTCCGCCACCCGCCCGGCGGCCGACGCCAGGTCGTTGAGCGAGCGCGTCAGCCGGAACGAGAGGACGACGACGCCGGCCATCCCTGCCAGGAAGACGGCTGCGGTGGTCAGGAGCCTGCGGGTGAGCGCTTCGCGGATCAGCTGGTCGAAATCGTCGAGCAGCAGGTGAAGCCTCACGTACCCTCTCTTCTCGTTGTCGACGATGATCGGGATGTCGAGGGTGTAGGTCGTCCTCCCGGCCACCTCTCCCGTCTCCTCGTCGCCCAGCGTGCCGGTGATCACCACGCCGTCCCCGTGCCGCGTCAGGCGCGGCGGGCCGACCTTCTTGCCCACCTTGGCCCGGTTGGACGAGGCGACCACCTCCTTTTCGTTGCTGAGGATCGAGATCTCCTTCACCCCCCGGCTCGACAGGCGCTGCACGTAATCCTTGAGCAGGGTGTCGTCGGTCATGCCTTGCGACGTGAGCTGCTG